>X208_Red_Sheep__coassemble_31_pt1 | contig 13097 bp, 11 predicted proteins | sample X208_Red_Sheep__metabat2_high_PE_002 | metagenome-assembled genome bin X208_Red_Sheep | reverse complement strand
AATATATAGTTAAGAAATGTTTTCAGATTCTAAAAAATTTGTCGGAGAGGGACTTACATACGATGATGTTTTGTTAGTTCCTGCATATTCAGAAATAATTCCAAGAGATGTAAGAGTGAACTCAATGTTCAGCCGTAATATTGCGGTGAATATTCCTATTGTTTCTGCCGCTATGGATACGGTAACAGAAGCAAAACTTGCTATTGCAATGGCTCAAGAGGGAGGAATAGGTGTCTTACACAAAAATATGTCAATAGAAAAGCAAGCCGCAGAGGTCTTAAAAGTGAAAAGAGCGGAAAATGGTATGATTACCGATCCTATTACTTTGAGTGAAGAGGCTTTTGTAAAGGATGCTCTTAGAATGATGAAGGAATATTCTATCGGAGGAATACCTGTGGTTGATAAGTCTGAGAAATTGATAGGTATTGTAACTAATAGAGATTTGCGTTTTGAGAGAGATGTAAATCGTCCTATCAAAGAAATTATGACAAAAGAGGTTGTAACTGCTCCACAAGGAACGGACTTTGAACAAGCGGCTGATATTTTGCAAAATCATAGAATAGAAAAATTACCAGTCGTTGATGCAGATGGTAAACTTGTAGGGTTGATAACTTATAGAGATATAATAAAATTGAAAGAGCGTCCAAATGCTTGCAAAGATAAAATGGGACGTTTGAGAGTTGCAGCAGGAATTGGTGTAACTCGTGATATGGACGATAGAATTGATGCAGTTGTTGCAGCGGGTGTTGATGCTATTGTTATCGATACTGCACATGGTCATTCTAAAAATGTGATTGATACTCTTAAAAGAGTGAAACCAAAATATCCAAACATTGATATTGTTTGTGGAAATATTGCAACAGCCGAAGCAGCTATTGCTCTTGCTGATGCAGGTGCTGATGCGGTTAAAGTAGGTATTGGACCAGGAAGTATTTGCACTACAAGAGTTATGGCAGGTATTGGTGTTCCTCAGTTATCTGCTGTTTACGATGTTGCAAAGGCATTAGAGGGAAGAGGAGTCCCTGTAATTGCGGACGGAGGTATTCGTTATTCAGGAGATATCGTTAAAGCATTGGCAGCAGGTGCAAGTACAATTATGGCTGGTAGTCTTTTGGCTGGTGTAGAAGAAAGTCCGGGAGATACAATCATTATGGAAGGCAGAAAATTTAAGTCTTATAGAGGTATGGGCTCTCTTGATGCAATGCAACAAGGTTCAAAAGATAGATATTTCCAAGATATGGAAGATGATATCAAAAAGTTAGTTCCAGAGGGTATTGTTGGACGTGTTCCTTATAAAGGTACAGTTAGAGAGGTAATTTATCAATTAGTCGGAGGTTTAAAGGCTGGTATGGGATACACAGGAAGTATTGATGTAGAGGCTTTAAGAAAGGCTAAATTTATCAAAATCACAGCTGCGGGTTATGCAGAAAGCCACCTACACGATATTACAATAACAAAAGAAGCACCTAATTATTCAAGATAGTTTGAAAATGAAGAGAGTATTTGTTCTTTTTGCTTTATTTGTTTTGGGCTTAGGATTTAATTTAAAGGCTCAAACAGATGAAAGCGCTGTTATGGAAGTCGCAGGAGAAAAGATAAGCAAGGCAGAGTTTTTAAAAATGTACAACAAAAACAACCTTACTTCTGGAAAAATAAATAAGGAAGATTTAGATGCTTATCTTGAACTTTTTATCAATTATAGATTGAAATTGTTACAAGCAAAAGAATTAGGTTTGGATACAATTCCTTCTTATTTAGAGGAAGTTGAAAAGTATAGACAACAATTGATTATTCCATATCTAAATGATGCTCAGGTTACTCAATCTTTAATAGAGGAGGCTTATGAAAGAACAAAAACTTTTGTAAGGGCTTCGCATATTTTGATTTCTTTGCCAGAAAATGCTAATCCAACGGATACTTTAAATGCTTATAACAAAGCAATGAGTATTAGAGAAAGAGCATTGAAAGGGGAAGATTTCTCTGCTTTGGCAAAGCAATATTCAGATGATCCTTCTGTACAAGATAAAAAAGAACAAAATTACAAGGGAAATGGTGGCGATTTAGGATATTTTACTTCTATGGTTATGATTTATCCTTTTGAAAATGCTTGTTATTCAATGGAAGTAGGAGAAATATCTACTCCAATAAAAACACGTTTTGGCTATCATATCATTAAATTGACCGATAAAATACCTGCTTTTTTTAGTAGTGTGGATTTATCTCACATTTGGATTGCTAATGTTAATCGTTCAGAACAAGAAAGTCAAAGAATAATAAACGAGGTGTTTGCAAAATTGCAAGAAGATAATGTTTCTTTTGATAGTATTGTACGTTTGTATTCAGATGATAAATCAACAGCGAATGCAGGTGGAGTTTTGAAAAATCAAAAGGTAAATACAATACCAGCTCCTTATGTTTTGCAACTATCAAAACTAAAAGAAGGTGAAATTTCTGCACCGTTTCAAACTCCTTTTGGCTGGCATATAATTAAACCTATTAGGTATAAGGCTATTCCTTCTTTGGAACAACAAAAAATTGTTATTGAAAATAGGATTTCAAAAGATGAAAGAAGTTTCAAATCTTTGGAATCTTTTGCGGAAAAATCTAAAAAGGAGTATGGTTTTGTAGAAGATAGAGAGTTATTAAAAGAAATTGAAAAAATAGTTACTGATTCAGTATTCTTTGCAACTTGGAAAATTCCTTCTGACTTTAAAAACGATGCTGAACTTTTTAGAATAGGAGATTTTTTTTTTTTTTTTAATGATTTAGCAAAGGAAATAGAAAAACATCAACGCACTCAACCAGCAGAATATTTGCCTTCTTATGTAGAAAAGGTTTATAATACAGTGGTTTTAGAGCAAGTTGTAAATTATGCAGATAGCAAATTAGAAGAAAAATATCCTGAAATAAAATCAGATATGCAAGAGTTTGCTGATGGTGTTTTGATATTCTCAATCACAGACAAAATGGTGTGGAATAAATCTTTGATAGATACTCTTGGTTTACAATCATATTTTGTAGAGAATCAATCAAAATATTATTGGAAAGAAAGAGCAAGTGTAACTCTTTGGAGTATTGATGCAGATAAAGAAAATTCTAAAAAAATAGAAAAAATACTTAATAAAGCAATTCGCAAAGGTTGGACTAATGAAGAAACAAAGGCAAAAATAGCTCAAAAACTTAAAATTAAAGAGCAAGCAGATATAGACAAAAAAGTTGTCTATAAATGGAATAAGTACGAAAAAGGAGATAATAAAATGGTAGATTCTTTGTTTTGGTCAAACACCTCTCAAAAAGAAGGAACAATTAAGTTCTACGAAACAAAGAATAAAAAAATAACATTTTTGATTTTAAATTCTTGGGTTGAGTCTGAACCAAAGCAATTAAATGAATGCAAAGGCTTAGTTACTTCTGATTATCAATCTTTCTTAGAAAAACAATGGATAACAGAATTAAGAGCAAAATATCAATACAAGATAAATCAACAAGTTTATGATAGCATAAAATAATAGAGCGGATTTATGAAGAAGTTATTTTCATTATTAGTCTTAGTTTTTATGTTTAGTTTTGTTGCGGTTGCACAAAATGTCAATAATGATGAGGTTATAGATAAGGTAATAGCCATTGTAGGACAAAATATGATTAAAAAATCAGAATTAGAAACTGCTTTCCTACAACAAAAAATGAATAGTAAACTCATTATCGAAAATGAATACGATCAAAAATGTGATTTGTTAGAGGGAATGCTGATAAATAAACTGATGTTACATCAAGCAGAAATAGATTCAATAGAGGTTACTGATGATGAGATAAACAGAGAAATGGATAATAGAATAAGATATATGATTAGTGCTTATGGTTCACAAGAAAGCTTAGAAAGGCAGATGAAGAAATCTTTAAGCGAAATCAAGACTTATTTCAAAGATGTAATTAGAGATAATATTATGATTGCTCAAATTGAGCAAAAATTAACGGGAACAATATCTGTAACTCCTCAGGAGGTTGCTGAGTTTTATAATTCTATACCAAAAGATAGCCTTCCGACAATTGAGCAAGAATATGAATTTACTCAAATTGTCAAAATGCCACAAGTATCAGAGGAAGAAAAAGAAAGGGTGAAAGCAAAACTCAATGATTATAGAGATAGAATATTAAAAGGTAGTAAATTCTCAACAATTGCAACTCTTTATTCAGAAGACCCTGCTTCTGCAAAGAAAGGAGGTGAATTAGGATTCTTTTCTCGAGGTCAAATGGTTGGAGAATTTGAAAATGCAGCATTTGCACTTCAAGATGGAGAAATTTCTCCTATTATAGAGACAAAATATGGTTATCATATTATTCAAATGATTGAAAGAAGAGGCAATCAAGTAAATTGTCGTCATATTTTATTGCAACCAAAAATAACGACCGAGCAATTAGCCTCAGCTTACAATGAGTTAGAAGAGATAAAAGCAAAAATAGATAGAGGAGAAATAACTTTCGAAGAAGCAATAGTAAAATATTCTGATGATCCGTCAAAAGTAAATCAAGGATTGGTAATAAATCCTTATAATGCAAGTGCAATTTTTACAAAAGACGCAATAAATGAAACTATGTTCAATATTGAGAAAGTTGATTTTAACGCAATGAAACAAGGAGAGATTACAAAACCTATAAAATTCAAAACAGAATTATCAGAAGCATATAGATTGATCAAAGTAAATAGAAAAACAGAAGCCCATAAAGTTGATTTAACTCTTGATTATGATAAAGTTCATACTTCGGCATTGGACAATAAAAAAACAGAAATAATTAAAGAATGGGCAAATAAAAGATTGAAAAAAACATACGTAAAAATTGATCCTGAATATCAATCTTGCAACTTTAAACTAAATTGGATTAAGTAAAACGATGAACCAAGTAGAATAACTAAATTCACTAATAGATAAGTGTAATCTTTTGAAAAAAGAGATTGCAAAAGTTATAGTTGGACAAAAAGAAATAGTAAATCAAATACTTATATCAATTCTTTCTTCTGGTCATTGTCTTTTAGTAGGGGTGCCTGGTTTAGCAAAAACGCTTTTGGTTAATACAATTGCAAAAACCTTAGGTTTAACCTATAAAAGAATACAATTTACTCCCGATTTGATGCCTTCTGACATAATAGGGAGCGAAATATTGAATACGAATAGAGAATTAGAGTTCATAAAAGGACCATTATTTGCCAATATATTACTCGCAGATGAGATAAATAGAACGCCACCTAAAACACAATCGGCTTTATTGGAAGCAATGCAAGAACATAAAGTAACTGTGAATGCAAAAACCTATCCTTTACAAGAGCCATTCTTCGTTTTAGCAACGCAAAATCCTATTGAACAAGAAGGAACCTATCCTTTACCCGAAGCACAATTAGATAGATTTATGTTTATGTTGTGGTTGGACTATCCTTCTTTTGAAGAAGAGGTACAAATTCTTAAAAACACAACAACAGATAAGATAATAGAAATAGAAAAAGTATTAGAAATTCAAGATATTCTTGATATACAAAATCTAATAAAGCAAGTCCCTGTAAGCGATAATGTATATAATTATGTTGTTGGCTTAGTTGCAAAAACCAGACGCAATGGTAGTCAAATTGCAAATAAATATTTACAATGGGGTGCAGGACCAAGAGCGTCCCAATACTTAATAATGGGGGCAAAAGCACATGCTGTTTTGAATGGGAAATACTCTCCTGATATTGAAGATGTAAATGCAATAGCAGTTGCAACACTTCGTCACAGAATAGTATTGAATTACGAAGCACAAGCAAACGGATATACAACCGAAACCATAATAAAAGAACTTATAAACATTAAATAGCATAATGAAAAAGGTATTATATTTTTTAGCAGTCAATTTATTCGTATTAACTCTTGTCGCACAACCAGCAAGAGAAAGAAAACCTATGGCAGAAACATCTAAAACAACAACTAGTACTAAGCAAGCCATAGGTCTTCAAAGTGATGGTTGTAATTATTTAATGGTTTCGCAACCTCCAAAGCAAAAAAAAGGAAGGACATCAAAGAAACAAGAACCAACAGCACCATATTATCCAGAAAGAATAGAGGCCTACATTTGTTTTGAGCCATCATCAGCTTATTATACAGAAGAAGGCTTAAATATATTAGATAGCATATATTCCATTGCTTTTGCAAAAGGGAATACAAAGTTCTATAAAATGACTATTGACGCATTTGATGATGCAGAACCATTGAATGAAATGAACGCATCTTTGGCAAGAGATAGAGCGGCAATGATTTTTAATTATTTTTCTTCAAGAGAAGGAACAGAATTTATAATAAAAAGAACACCAAGCACGTATATTCACTCTTGTAGTGGAGAAATGCCGTACTATATTAAGTATAAAATGCCTTTTGACTTTAAATGGACAAATCTTTACAATAAAACAGAAGAAGAAAGAACAAAAGACGGAATCAGTCTTGTTGGAAAAGTAAGACTAATAATAGAAGATGATCCAGAAGGGTGTTTAGGAGAGTATTTTGATTATTATTACCCATCACAAGATTCGGTTTTGTCGGGAAATCACGCAAGCGTAACAATTCCAAAAGGAGCATTAGAATCAATAACTCATACAAAAGACACAATAGAATACACTTGTAATATTTTATATAAAGAATATATGAGTTTTGAAGAATTGACAAGTAATTATCATTTAATACCTCATAAAAAGCAATTTATAATAAACGCAGGTTATATAGTGATTGACGCAGAGCATCAACCTGATTACACAACTTGTCAAAACAAAGAAAATTTTCAACCAATTGTAAAAATAAGGGTACCAATAGAATTACAACAAAATGATGCGAGATTAAAATTCTATGCAAAGGTATATGATAACAAAGGTAGACCTGTTTACAAATCTATTCCTACAAAAAAAGAAAAAGACAAAGAAACAAAACTTCAAACTCTTACAGCCGATTTGACAGCTTTTCAATTAGATACTATTTATCTTGGTAAGAAAGTGGAAGAAAAAGAATTATCAGACTATTTCTTTTCAGCAAAAGAAGGAGAACCAGGAGCATTTCCAGCAATGGGAGGTTGGTTAAAGCCATATAAGCTAAACAAAAAAGGACAATACATAATCAAAAAACAAATGCAAATGGTACTTCGTAAACCTATTGGAGACATAATAGAAGAATAAAAAAATGAAAAGAATTAGCCTCTTATTCACTCTATTTATCGTGATTGTTGTTTTCGCTTCTTGTTCAAGCAAGAGTGAATTGGTGATAGAAATTCCTGAACTTTCGCAAGGAGAAATTACAATCATATACGCAACACCAGATCAAATAGATTCTCGTCAGCAAGAGATATTAAAAACTGTGCAAATCTCAAATGGTAAAGCCCAAATAGTCTTTGATTCAATTTCTTTTGACAAAAAAATCAAGGATTGTACTATTTTGATTGCCGATACAAGCAAACAATTTGCATATGGAATCCATTTGCCATTGGAAAAAGGAGAAACACTTACAATAAAGATAAGTGGAATTGATAAATACTTGCAAAAAGAGGACTATTTGAAAATAACCTATTCTGGATCAAAGAAAGCAGAAGAATTCTCAAAGTTCTATAATGACTTAATGGAACAAAATAAAATTCTTTTAAGTGCTCCCGAAAAAACAAAAGAGGTTTACGCAAAACAAGCAGAAATTTACAAAACTTATATAGAGGAAAACAAAGAATCAGGCTTAGTTTATTCTCTTATGATAGGACAACTAATGCAGTTTAAGTTAAATGATCAAAATCCTATCATAGATTTATGCTCTAATTTATGTCTTAGTGTAGAGGAAGAAAACATTTGGGCAAATTATCTTTGCAAAATCTTAGCAGAACGTCAAAAGAAAGCATTTTCTTCTTCAATATTAAGTTTTACAGCAATAGATAAAGACGAAAAAGAATACACAGAAAGAGATATAAAGCCACATAAATATGTTTTAGTATGTTTTTGGGCATCGTGGTGCAAGCCTTGCAAAGAAGAATTGCCTCAATTGAAAAAGCTATACGAAAAATATAATTCAAAAGGTTTAGAAATAGTTAGTATATCAGTGGATTTACAGCCTGTTGAGTGGTTAGAATTTACAAAAGCAAATCCTTTGCCATGGCTTTCTTTGTGGGGAGACGGTCATGAACTAACTGCAAAATATGATTTCCAAACAATTCAGTTCAATATCATAGCCGATCAAGACGGAAAAGTGATAAAAAGAGAATTATACAAAGAAGAAATTGACAAAGCAGTAGAAGAATTATTTCTACAAAGCAATAGAAGAAGCATTCGATGAATAATAAAATTCGTCTTAAACGCATATCAAACCGTCATAAAAACGCAATATATTTCCTAATTGGTATTGCATTGGGATTCGGTTTGATATTCTTTTTTGTAAAAGACGAGTTTTCTACCTTAGAAGCAAACGAATCAAAAAATATTTCAATAAAGCAGCAGCCCATTTCGCAATATCCTATCAAAGACTCAGTCTATCTTGACCTTAATGCTTCGGATACTTTAGATCTTCAAGAAGTTCGTGGAGTGGGAAAGGTAAGAGCAAGAAATATTTACAAATATGGACAAAAATTAGGAGGCTATATTAGTGTAGAACAATTAAAAGAAGTATATAGCATAGACTCTGCAACCTTTGAACAAATAAAGCCACATTTCTATGCAGGCAAAACTGAGATTAGAAAAATCAATATCAATAGTGATGACCCTAAATACTTAGCACGACACCCTTATATTGATTTTGCTCTTGCCAAAGCCTTTATACGCTTTCGCAAAAAATATGAAAAAGACTTTACAAAAATAGAAGATATTAAACTTGTACATTTAATGGACGAAGAAACCTTCAACAAACTTCGTCCTTATATTAAATTATCCGATTAAAAAATAAAATTATGGAATTTAGTGCAAAACAAATAGCTCAATTATTACAAGGAGTAGTAGAAGGAAACGAAGAAGTAATAGTTAATAAACTATGTAAAATAGAAGAAGGTGAACAAGGAGGCTTATCATTCCTTGCCAATCCTAAATACACACAATATATTTACACCACAAAATCAAGCATAGTCATAGTAAACCAAGATTTTGTAGCAGAAGAAAAAATAGAAGCAACACTTATAAGAGTAAAAGACGCTTATTCTTGTTTTGCAAACCTTTTAGAAATCTATAATCAATATCGATTCAACAAAGTAGGCATTTCTTCCCTTGCCGTTATTGACCAAAAAGCAACCGTAGGCGAAGAAGCCTATATAGGAGAGTTTGTTGTGATTTCACAAGAGGCTAAAATAGGAAAGAATTGCAAGATTTATCCACACACATACATAGGCGACAACGTAACAATTGGCGACAATGTAACAATTTTTGCAGGAGTAAAAATCTATCACGACACAGTAATAGGCAATAATTGCATAATACACGCAGGAGCCGTTATAGGAGCAGACGGATTTGGCTTTGCACCACTTGCAGATGGTACTTTCAAAAAAATAGCCCAAATAGGAAATGTAATAATAAAAGATGACGTAGAAATAGGGGCTAACACAACAATAGACAGAGCCACAATGGGTTCTACAATCGTTGAACAAGGAACAAAAATCGACAATCTATGTCAATTAGGTCATAATGTAACGGTAGGAAAGTCCACTGTAATGGCAGCACAAGTAGGAGTAGCAGGCTCAACCAAAGTAGGAAGCAATTGTTTCATAGGAGGACAAGCAGGATTTGCAGGACACATATCCGTAGGTGATAAATGTCAAGTAGGAGCCCAAGCAGGAATAATTTCAGACGTTAAATCAGGCTCAACAATCATAGGCTCGCCAGCCATAGATGCGAAACAATATATGAAAAGTTACGTCTATTTCCGTAAATTAGAACAAATGAAAAAGCAAATAGACAACTTAGAAAAACAACTTAAAGCCTTACAGGAGTAAATCACAATAAATTTACTCCTATAAGGTGCATAAATTCTTCTCTTGTTTCTTTATTTTTAAGAAAAGCCCCAGTAAAATCCGATGTAGTAGTAACAGAGTTTTGTTTTTGAACACCTCTCATACTCATACATAAGTGTCGAGCTTCAATAACAACAGCTACACCCAACGGATTCAAGGTGTTTTGAATGCAATCTTTAATTTGTTGTGTCAATCTTTCTTGAACTTGCAACCTTCTTGCAAAAACATCAACTATTCTCGGAATTTTGCTTAGTCCGACAATGTATCCGTTAGGAATGTAAGCCACATGAGCCTTTCCAACCATAGGAACCATGTGATGTTCGCAGAGAGAATAAATCTCAATATCTTTTACAATTACCATTTGTTTGTAATCCTCCTTGAACATAGCCGAACGCAAAATCTCCTCAGGCTTTAAATCATACCCATGGGTAAAAAACTGCATTGCCTTAGCGACTCTCATAGGCGTTGCCAACAAACCCTCTCTGTTTACATCTTCTCCCAACAAAGAGATTATCTCTTTGTAGTGATAAGCAAGCTTTTCTAATGTATCTTCGTTATATCGTTCTATTTTTTGATAGCCAAACTCTTCCATAACATAGTTTTTAGTCAATTAAACAGCAAAAGTACACAAATTACTTGGGATTTTGCCATTTACCATCTTCTTTTATCATCTCAATCAATAAAGGCAAAGCATCTTCTTCTGCAATATTAGAATGCACTAACTCTTTCCCGCGATAAAGATGCACCTTGTTTTCCAATCCTCCAATATATCCATAATCTGCATCAGCCATTTCTCCCGGACCATTCACAATACAACCCATCACAGCAATCTTTAAGCCCTTTAAGTGTTTACATTTTTCTTTTACTTTTGCTAATGCCGATTGAATGTCATACTTTGTTCTTCCACACGAAGGACAAGCAATAAATTCTGCTTTGTAAATCTCTTCCCCTGTTGCTTGTAAAAGTTCTGCTTGCAAGACTTTGTCGCACAACTCTACCTTATCTGCCATTGATTCCATAATCAAAGCAGTTGTGTTGCCCAATAATCTCTCTTGATTAAAGTCTTTGTCCGATTGAACAATAACTCCCGCAGGATAAGAAGACTTTTTCAACCTTTCTATTATTGCCTCAGGACTTTCTTTGCAAATATCAATTCTCTCAACCATAGAAAAATCAGTAGGCTTTTGACGTTTCTCAAACTCTGTGTTTAGACTTATTGACTTTTCTAATGAAGAAAAAGGCATATCTTTATAAGCTTCAACAATTTTCTTTGCAACCTCTATTTCGTTTTCAGGAATTTCAGTTAGCGAAACCCTTATTGTGTCGCCAATTCCAAGAGCCAATAAACTGCCAATGCCAGAAATAGATTTTATTCTGCCCTCAAATTCATTTCCCGCTTCGGTTACGCCCAAGTGAATAGGGAAATCATATCCCTTTTCTTTCATCATAGCACACAAAGTGCGAGTTGCGTAGTGCATAACCTTGACATTGCTTGACTTCATTGACAAAACAAGATTCTCAAAGCCAAGATTGTTGCATATTTCTACAAACTCCATTGCCGAAGTAGCCATTGCAAAAGGAGTGTAGCCATATCGAGCCATTATTCTTTGACTTAGCGAGCCGTGATTAGTGCCTATTCTAATTGCAGTCTTGTTTCGCTTGCAGATTTCCAAAAGAGGAGCAAGTTTTTCTGTTATTTTTTCTAACTCCGCAGCATATTCCTCGTCTGTATAGTTGATTTTAGATATATTTCTATCGGTATAATTTCCGGGATTTATTCTTACCTTCTCCACAATAGCGGCTGCAACTTCTGCTGCCTTAGGATTGAAATGTATATCTGCAATAAGTGGTACGAAACAACCTCTTTTCGCTAATTCGTTCTTGATTTCGTAAAGGTTTTGTGCTGCTTGAACATTTGAAGCAGTGATTCTAACTAATTCACAACCCTTTTCTACCAATCTTAGTGTTTGTTCTACCGTTGAAACGGTGTCCATTGTGTCGGTGTTAGTCATTGACTGAATCCTAACAGGATTTTCTCCACCTATGCCAATGTTTCCAACCATTACTTGCTTTGTAATGCGTCTTGAAACAGGGTTTGATACCTCCCAAGCAGGAATATTTCTATTCATAATATTCATTTGTTGATAATAGAGAACAAAAGTACAGAAAAACTCCGAGACGCACAAAAATATTTCTTTGATTTAATTATTTGTTTCTTCGTCTAAATTCTGAGGGAGAAAGATTTACCATTCTTTTAAAGAAGTTTGAGAAATTAGCAATAGAATTAAATCCCAATTCTTCTGCTATTTTTTCTGTTGAATAATCGTTTTCTAAAAGTCTTTTCTTGCATTCGTTTGCCAATTTCTCATCTATCCATCTTTTTGGAGTCTTTCCTGTGTTTGATTTTATCACAAACTCAAAATAACCCTTAGACAAATTACAACTTTCTGCATAAAAATTAGTGTCTTTGTTTATTGTTTCACATTCATCTAATAGATTGAAAAATTTTTTGCAAACTCCATAGTCGTTAAAAAACACATTCTCTGTTTTTTCTTTTAAAGAAAGATAGTAATACGCACGCATCAAATTCGTAACAGCCTCTATTCTGTAAGGAGTTGTTGTATAAGAAAGACATTTCTTTACGTCTTTGAATAGATTTGAGAAAATCTTTTTCTCTCTTGATTCCAGAGAATACAAAGGCATTGCTTTAACTTTGTTGTGATAAGTGGTGTTGAGTATATTGTTTGTTAAAAAATTATCTTTCAAACTTGGAGCAATAACCAAGTAGTGAATCTTTATGTCGTTGCTGTAAGAAATAAATTCCAATTCATTATTCTCTTGTACAAGAAAAAGAGTAGGTGCTTGCAATTCATATTTTTTCATATCCAACATAACGACAACACTCCCTTTTTCAATGAAAATGTCTAAGTAATAATCGGTTTGATAAGGTTCAAAGTTGTTTTTGAGAATTTCAATATTGTTAGAGTACAACAAATCGTAGTTTATCTTCTCTTTACTTTTTGCCTTATCAAATTGTTCTTGCCAATTGAATAAACAAGCCTTGTCTTTCATAAACAGAAACGCTAAATTTTAATTTTTTGCAAATATAACATAATTAT
>X208_Red_Sheep__coassemble_28_pt1 | contig 13539 bp, 9 predicted proteins | sample X208_Red_Sheep__metabat2_high_PE_002 | metagenome-assembled genome bin X208_Red_Sheep | reverse complement strand
GAAAAACGCTCGTGAGTCTTGATTTTATTTTGACAAACGAGCGTTTTTGTTTTTTATTTATTTACTTTAATTGCTTAAAGTCTTATTTTATTAAACCTCTATTGCGAAGTAGTGCGTTTAAGTCTGGTTCTGCTCCGCGGAAGTCTTTGTATAGTTGCATTGCGTCTTTTGTGCTACCGCTGCTTAGTAAGATTTTGAATTTTGCTGCTGTTGCTGGGTCAAAGATATTGCCTGTTTCTTTGAATGCTTCAAAGGCATCTGCGTCTAAGGTTTCGCTCCATGTGTATGAATAGTAACCTGCGCTGTATCCTCCGTCACCAAAGCAGTGTGAGAAATAGGTTGAACGGTATCTTGGTGGGATTTGTGTTAGCATTCCTATTTTTGCCGTTGCGTTTGCTTCCATTTCTTGTGTGTTTACTTTTTCTCCTGCTTTTACTGAGTGGAAACACATATCTAAGTATGAGGCCGCTAATAATTCGCTAAACATAAATCCTTGGAAGAAGTTGCCTGATGTTTCCATTTTCTCAACCATTTCTTGTGGAATCACTTCTCCTTTTTCGTTTTTAGCGTACATATTTAATACTTCTGGTTGTAGGCACCAGTGTTCTAAGATTTGTGATGGCAATTCTACGAAATCTCTTGCTACATTTGTTCCTGATACTGATGGATATGTACAATTTGAAAGTAATTGATGGATTGCGTGTCCCATTTCGTGGAATACTGTCAATGCTTCATCTGCTGTAAGTGTTGTTGCTCCGTTTGGTGATTTTGCATAGTTGAAACATACTGTGATAATTGGAGTTATGTTCTTTCCGTCTTTGCGTGATTGTCCTCTGTATTCGTTACACCATGCTCCTGCTCCTTTTGATGGTCTTGTATATGGATCCCAATAAAGTATTCCTACGTGTTCGCCTTTTTCATTCTTTGCTTCAAATGCTAATACGTCTTCTGCATAAACTGATATATCTTTTCTTTCTGTGAAACTAATGCCGTATAGTTTTGTAAGTACGTCAAAGCAACCTTGTCTTACTTTATTGATTTCAAAGTATGGACGTGTAAGTTCTGCATCAAAGTTATATTTTTGTTGGCGTACTTTTTCTGCATAGTAATACATATCCCATGCTTCTAATTTTGCTCCTGGTACGTCTTTTGACAACATTGCTTGGAATTGTGCTGCTTCTTCTTTTGCTACTTTTACTGAATATGACAATAGATTTTCTAATAAGTCAAATACTGCTTTTGGTTCTTTTGCCATTCTTTCTTCTAATTGGTAGTGAGCGAATGTTTCATAACCTAAAAGTTGTGCTTTTTTTGCACGTAGTTCTGACATTTGTGCTACTAATGCGTTGTTGTCTGTTTCGCCTCCGTTGTTGCAACGATTAACTCTTGCATTGAAGATTTCTTTTCTTAAATCTCTGTTGTCAGCGTATGTAACAAATGGCATAAATGAAGGGTTATCAAGTGTGAATATCCATTTTCCTTCTTTTCCTTCTTGTTTTGCTAATGCTGCTGCTTTTTCTATTTCACCTTGTGGCAAACCTTTAAGGTTTTCTTCTTTGTCTATAACTAATTGATATGCTTTTGACTCTTTCAAAAGGTTGGCATCAAATTTTGATTCTACTTTTGTAAGTTCTGCATTTACTTTTCTTAGTTCTTCTTGTTTTGCTGCGTCAAGCAATGCTCCTGAACGTACAAATTTGTTGTAGGTTTTTTCTAATAATGCTAATTGTTCTCCTGTGTATTTTTGAGAATCTTTTGCGTCATATACTGCTTTGATTTTCTCAAATAACTTTGCGTTCATTGAAACGTTGTCGGAGTGTGTTGCCATCATTGGTCCGACTTGTTCGTTTACCTTTTGTAATTCTTCAGATGTGTTTGCTGCCATCATATTGAAGAATACGCCTGCAACTTTTGAAAGAGTTTCTCCGCTATAATCTAACGCTGCTATTGTATTGTCAAAAGTTGGTGCTTCTGCATTGTCAATTATTGCTTGAATTTCTTTGTTGTGTTCTGCTATTGCTGCTTCAAAAGCGGGCAAATAGTGTTCTACTTTAATTTTTTCAAATGGGGCGGTTTCAAATGGTGTGTCCCATTTTTGTAGTAATGGATTGTCTGAAACTTCTTGTTTAGAACAAGACGCTAACATAAGTCCTGATACTAAAATTGTCATAAGTGTTTTTTTCATACTGTTGTTTTATTAATTTATTATTTTATTATTCTTCTGTTTTTTTAAATTTGAATTTCGGTTCTTCGTGGTTTAATAGTCGTTTTATATTCTTTCTATGTGTCCACAAAATAAAGAGTGCTACTAAAATTGCAAAGGCCAATTCTATTACATTGATTTTTTCATCTATCACTCCACATCTTATGCAATAGAATAAAGGGAATGATATTGCTGCACTCATTGAAGAAAGGGAAACATAGTGTGAAAGGATAAAGACTACAACAAAAACTGCTAATACTAATGGTATGATTTTTAGGAATAGACCTATTACTATTCCGAGCATTGTTGCTACTCCTTTTCCGCCTTTAAATCCTGCAAATATAGGTAAGGCGTGTCCTATTACACAGAATACGCCTATCAATAGTTGATATAAAATCATATATTCACTATTTGCAATTTCCATTCCGAAGTAGCGTGATAAATAGATAGCAAACCAACCCTTGAAAGCGTCTATGCAAAGAACAAATATTCCCGGAAGAAGTCCTAATACTCTTATTGTATTGGTTGCTCCTGCGTTTTTACTACCTTTTTCTCTTACATCTATTCCGTAAAATGATTTTCCTATCCAAACCGCTGAGGGAATTGAACCTAAAAGATATGCTACTACTAATCCTATTACTAAGGCCAATATTACGGGTATTGTGATTGTTATTGTCATTGTTTTATTCCTCCTCTTCTATTTCTGTATCTTGGTATTCTTCTTCTTGTCCTAATTCAATTGTTCTTATGAAATTACGTTTTTGTGCAGGTGTTGCAACTCTATATACATAAACTCTTCCTTTCTCTGTTTTAAACTCTCTGTCTTCTCTTGGAGTTTCGTTGATTTTTGAATTGATTATTTCATTAGAAGAAAGTATATCCATAGCAGAACCATTGTATTCAAAGTAATACCAACTATCAGGATTTGCCTCTACATATATTCTGATTGTTGGAGAAAGTGCTCCTTTTAATATTTGAATACGTGTTTTGATTGTTTTATTGACTTGGTATTTTCCTACGGTTGCAAGTTCAAAGTTTCCTTTACCTATGTAGGAACGAAGTACAGGGTCCCACTCTAAACGTACGTCTGAGAAAAAGATTTTGTTCTTCATTTGTTTTGGAACGTCTTTCCACTCTCCTGTTACCAATAAATCGGCGTACCAATCACCACCTTCTTCTTCTCCTAATAAGTAATGTAAGTATTTTTTGTATCCTGAGTTTTCAAAATCTATTTGCGAAAGATTTAAATCCTCATATAATTCCACTCCTATCATATCTATGATTTCTTGTGCAATAGGAAAGTCTAATGCTAATGCCATTTTAATTTGTGCCTCGCCGTTTTGATTTACCTTTACGCTACCATAGTTATTTGTCTTCATAACTTCTGAAGGTAAAAATCCTAATTTAATTTCGCCTTCTCCTTCTGCTTTGCAAGATGTTTTATCAAACGATAGGTATGGAGCGTTTAAATTTGAGAAATCATTGAGTTTTTCTTCTGAGGCAATGATATATTTTTTTAATTCTTTGTTATAAGTTAATAATCCTTTACTTTTTAACATTACATTATCGCCTTCTGTATCATAGGTTAAGAATGTGGTTTTTGGTTCAAAGTTATCAGGATTAAACATAATGGAAGCAGTAACTCTTTTTCCCTCTACATCAACAGGTGCTTCGGAAATTGGAATGTAGATTTGTTTTGGATTTAATTGTGCTGAGAATTTAATCCATGCTGCTTCATCTCCATAACAATTACTTGAAAGTTGAACTCCTCCATCAAAAATATAATTTGTATCAGTGGCGTTTAAGGTTACATTTCCATAGAAATTAAATGCCGAACTCAATTGTAAAACTTCATCTGTTGGGATTTCTCCTTTTCCAATTGTACTTCCACTAAGAGGATTGATTTCTTTTAAGAAAATTGAGTGTTTTTTATTATCCTCATCTATGTAATCTACATATCCATTTGCTGAATAGAGTTTTGCTGATTCTATAAAAATTCTTGCATCATAAATTTCATGTAGTTTATTTTGAGTGTTTGCTAAAATTCTTACATCATCTAATGTGTCAATTTGTGCACCTGGGTGAATTGTAATGCTACCATCTGAGGGACGAATAGCAATATCGGCACATCTTATTACGTAAACATCTTCTGTAAACAATTTATTCTTATTCAAATCCAATAATGCTCTTGGAGAATTGAAATAAAATCCTCCTTGATTAGGGTGTAAAGAAACAAACTTAGCACCAGGGTGAGGTAAATCCACTGCTTCTTTTAGTGGTTTGCTTGCAAAATCACCTATTTTTGGTGCTTGTGTATCTACTAATCCTAATAATTTAGATTGCATTCCCCATTCAAATTGGTCTATATAGCAAGCGTATTGCAAATATGGTAATTCGTTTCTCTTTACTCCTTCATTGGATTTAAAAAATCCTTTTTGTTCTTTGTAATCCACGTTAGATTTCACATTATCTGATTGAAATGCAATAGAATTTCCATCTAATGCCATTATCTTTACCTCTGAGGTGTCGGCAGCATAAGAGTCTTGTCCAAAACGTGTGTAGGAAGAGGTAACTATCAATTCTTCACTTTGAGTACTTCCTTGTCCTGTCAATCCTTTTGGAGAAACGGTTAGAGAACCACTATGAACTGCTACTGAATCATAAAGATAGAATGGTTCTTTCTTTTGTTCTACTAACATATAATCTTGTTTTGGATACCAATGCTGTTTTGCCACTGTGTTTTTTGCATCAGCAAAGGCAACGCTTGCTCCAACTGCTCCTTTTGAAAAGGTAATGAATTTTTGAGTTTCACAAAACATTGAATCAGGGTGAAGAATAAACTTCTTGGAATGGGTTCTTGAAGCAAGATAATCTAAATATCCTGTTGCTAAAAGTCCATTACAACTCAAATCTATTGATTTATAAATCTGTCCTTTACCACCATAGATTGGTTTTCCTGCTTGTGGAGTTTCTATTTTAAACCCAAGAGAATAATCTTTCATAACTCTTAAAGGTTCGGTAATATCTTCAAAAATTCCTGCTGACTTCAAAACCCCTGAAAAGAAGATACTATCTGTTTTAAACTTGTAGAGATTCTTTACTTCAAAGGGTTCAACCTTGTAATAGAAGTCTTCTTTTTTGTAAACTCCGTTTTGAATATTCTTATAATCGTAATACACATAACTATCTTTCATTGAAGAAAGTATTGGATAATCAGGTAGTTTTTTTCTACTACTTTTGTTGTTCGGAGCATCAATTAAAAGTTTACATTGTAGGTTTTGAATTGGAGTTTGAATCATTACAAACTTTGTAGTGTCTTCAAACAAATGTACAAAGAAGTTTAAACTATCTACCGTAGGCAATTCTAATGAGAAATTATCGTATGAGAACTTACAATTCATACCACTAAGAGTAAAAAGTCCTGCCATAATATCGCCATCAAACTCAAAATTCCTATTTTTTTGCATTCTAATTGTCCCATTCTTTGGACGAATAACCACGTTGTGCGTATCACTAAGAGTAAATGTTTTTATACCGTTCATTTGTAAATTCATATCAGAGGTATTCAAAACAATATTTGCCTCTCCCTTGGTTGCTGAAATAAAACGCAAAGCATCGTAATCTATTTTCTTTGTTTTTGATAGGATATAATCATAGAGTTTTTGCTTTACTATTGCAGTTTCTCTATAACTTTCATAGATAATAAAACCATTCAACGCCAAGGTCATAAGCATCATCTTTGCTTGAGTTTGGTCTAAGTTTATAAACTTAGCAAATTGCTTTACTGTAAACTCATTTGTTTTATAAGCATCGGTAAATTGTTTCACTCTATAAAGAGGATTAACCGATTCTATTCCTTGAAGTTCACGCCATTTATCATCAGAGAAATAATTATTACTTTCTATCACTGCAAAGGCATCTCGCTTTGGTCCCTTGATTGCACGAAACTCTATATTTAAATCATCTAAATTTGCATACACCGCTTCGGTATAAATATCTACACAATGATAACTATCAACCCAAGGACTTGCTGAAATACCTTCTTTATAATCACTAAAAAACAATTGTCGGGTTGATTTATTAAAATTCATTTTTGTGCTTGGGTGATAAATCGAGTCTTGATTTGTATAGATTGTAACTTGACAATCCTTTGTAATTATACCATCTCTACTAAATGGATGTTCTACCGCAGATGCTTTTACATAAAGTTTACCATTTTTATAAAAACGCAATTGTGCAGGAGTTATCACATCGCCTGTTCCAAGAATTGTTCCACCTTGTTGAGTAAAACCTCCAACGTAATCAACATCAGGATAAAGATTTTTAATTATTTCTGCTTTTTGATAAGATATGAATTTAGGATAACTTTGTTTTGTTTTCTTGTCGCTACATCTATCTTCAAAACTTCCTTGTAATTTATATGAGAAATATTCTTTGTTTGTAAACGAAACACTATCGGCATACAACATAGCACGATTAAGACTTGCTCCATAATTGCTCAACTCCACAAACACATCATCTTGAGGTAAACCTAATTTACTCCAATTTACAATACCCCCTTTACCTTCAAAATATTCATCTTTCAAATAAAATTGTCCAAGAGTAGAATAAATTGTATTGGAGTCTTGAATAGAACGATAAGTTAAATCTATTTCGCTAATAAAATCGGCATAAACTCCTCGTTCTTTATCGTTTCTAAAAACATAATCACCTGCATCTCCAATATACCAAGCAACATTTTTGGATTTATAAAGATAACCCTCAGAAAGTAAAAGCAATGTATTTTCAACTATTTGATTATATATTTTAACATTACTCTTCTCAATGCAATTTTGCATAGACTTCAACCATTGAGTATAACTTTCAGGAGTTTGTTTTGAGGATTGGAAGGCAATTTGAGTTTGAATGAAAGTAGAAAAACCGTTTCTTATTCTTATATTTTTCTTAAACATAGACTGTGATAGTTTTGCAATATCATTTCTATGTTGCATAGAGAAATTAGTCCAAGATTGCTCATACTCTTCTAATAATTGTTCAAAATCTTTCTTTGCATCAGACTTTAAATTCACATCAGATTCCAACAATTCTTTCAGTTCTCCGATATAAGTATCTGCCTTTCCTGAAAAACCTTTAAATCTTTGTTGAGCGTTTAGATTTATTGCTCCAATTGTAATAAGAAGAATAAGTAATAATATTTTTTTCATTATTTTATTTTTTAACAAGTCGCATTGCTGCCCAATTATCTTTTGTTTCCACATTGGTTAATTCAAAACTATAGAGTTTACATTCTGCTTCTAAAATCTCAACATCCTGCAAATAAAAACCACTTAAAAACAAAACTCCTCCCTCTTTAATTGATTTTGAATAAGTTTCCATATCTGCAAGAAGGATATTACGATTTATATTAGCAAAGAAAACATCAAATTTTTCGTTTTCATCAAGCAAATTCGCATCTCCTAAAAGTACATCTACTTCAACAGAGTTTTTCTTTACGTTTTCCTTTGCATTTTCTGCTGCCCACACATCAATATCTATTGCTTTTGCGTAAGAGGCACCCATTTTCATAGAAAGAATTGCAAAAACACCTGTTCCGCAACCCATATCCATAACTCTCTTACCTGCAATATCTTCTTTTGATATAAAATCAATAATCAAAGACGTTGTTTGATGATGTGCTGTTCCAAAAGACATCTTTGGATTTATGATAATATCATATTTTACTCCCTCTTGCTTTGGGTTAAACTCAGGACGAACAACGCAAAAGTCTGAAAAACGAACGGAAGAGTAATCTTTTTCCCACTCTGCGTTCCAATCCTTTTGCTCTATTTTTTCTTCCAAGTAAGAAATCTCTAATCCTTGAACAAAACCAAGATTTTCCTCTGCACAATCCTTTACCTTATCCAAAGAGTATTTTTCTTGCGAACAATATGCCTCAAAACCCTTTTCATTATCCACAAAACTATCAAAACCAAGTGAAATCAAAGAGTCTTTAAAGATATCTGCAATCCAAAAATCCTCTTCCTCCCACTTTTGATTGAGAGAAAGAGAAATGCTTAACTTAATATAATACATATTAAAAACTACGTGCAATTTCTATAAAGTCTGCACTCTTCAATGCTGCTCCGCCAATTAGTCCGCCATCAACATCTTGTTGTGCAAAAAGTTCTCTTGCGTTCTTAGGATTACAACTTCCACCGTAAAGAATTGAAATTTCTTGTGCTACATCGTCTGAATATTTATCTGCAATCAAACCTCTAATGAAAGCATGCACCTCTTGTGCTTGTTCTTTTGTTGCGGTTTTTCCTGTTCCTATTGCCCAAACAGGTTCGTATGCTATAACTACTTTTTGAATTTGTTCTTCATTTAAATGAAACAAACCCTCAACAACCTGAGAACGTATTATATCAAAATGTTTATCTGCTTCTCTATCTTCTAATTGTTCTCCAACGCACACAATTGGTGTAATTTCTACTTCAAGCAATTTATCTACTTTTTGAGCAACGTCTTGATTGGTTTCAAAGAAATATTTTCTTCTTTCGCTGTGTCCTACAATGCAATAATCCATATTCATTGAATGCAACATCTTTGCCGAAACCTCTCCTGTGTATGCTCCGTCATCAAATTTCGATACATTTTGTGCTCCAACAAAAAACTCTACATCCTCTGCCGCATCTCCTACAAGTTCAAGATAAGGAAATGGAGGGCAAACCACTATATCTACATCTGTTGTATCAAATTCTCTTAACGCTTCTGCTATATCTGTTATCAATTCATCTGCATCGGAAAAAGTTTTATTTGATTTCCAATTGCCTGCTACTATATTTCTTCTCATAATTATAAAAGTTTTATTATTAACGTTTGCAAAGGTAAAAATATTCCTAAGAAAAAAATAATTTTTTCAAAGGAATATTAAAATAAATCAAAGAAATATTTTTCTAAAACTAAGATTTAGGAGATTGTTACTATGATTTAATTTTAGATATTTTTAATAACATTTACCTTTTGTGCTAAATTGATTTTTTCACCTTTTACAACAATTGTATATATCCCATTTTCACAATCATCGCAATTCATATTCAAAACATTCGTTCCTTCATAGACTTCCATATTTCTTGAAAAAACAATATTTCCGTCAGCATTGTATAAAGTTACAACAGCGAGGTCTGATTCCAATGCTTCAAAACTTATTTGCCATTTTCCGTTTGTAGGATTTGGAATAACTTTTAAAACTTCTTTTTCTTCAAAAAACACAACTTCATCTCCTAATGGAACATAACCTTGCGGTACGACTATCGATTCTTCCAAAGATTCGCTCTCATCAATCATTCGAGGAATATCTCCCATACAAAGTTTTATACAAGTCTCGCAAGTGTCTCCATCATTTATTATGCTATGACACAAACCATCACTCTGAGTTTGACCTAATGTAATAGTAAATGTAGGTTGTGTAGATAAGATTTGAGTACCATATCTCCAAGAATGCTGTCCACCTTGTTCGTAAGCAGAAAAAGTAATCGTGTTAGGATGATCAGAATTTTCCATAGTCATAGAGAACCTTGCTTCACAATAATCATACGTTACTTCTAATTCTGGCCACAAAGTAGAGTCTGAGCAATCGCTCGATGAAAAAGCTAAATTTCTATAATGCGCTTCGTTTTGCAATTTAAACAAAAAACCATAATTATTACCCGATACCATACTTTGCACCATAGCAACAAGATTTGAATTACTTACACTGCAATTCCAATTGTACTCCGAAGTAGATTGTGGTAAAGTAAATTGATTTGCTGTCGTTGTAGTAGGTTGAGTATTCCAAGTAACAGTATTTTCGTCCCAAGGATAAGTTACTTGTTGCACCACAACGGTATTTGCATAAAAGCCAGATGGTGCACCGGGATAAGCAGTATTTCTATCCGCATTTGTTCCATACAAACGCAATGTAGCACTCAATATTGTAGCATTTTGAGGAATTGAATCCAAACCTGTAAAACATAAAAGAGAACGCAAAGTTCCACCACTACAACCAATAGCATTCCATGTCCAATCTTTCATCCACAAGACAGTATCATTAGCATAATTCATATTAGCAGGAGTTTCGCTACCTCCTGTAGCTATGCAATCGCTATCAAATTTCATTATTGCTGCATCTTTTCCTATCACAGCATTAGGTTTCAATATTACGGTTGTTTGAGCATAAGAGATTGCACAACCGAACAAAGCAATCAATAAAAACAGACCTTTTTTCATAATCATTACATTTATTATTACTTACTAATTATTAATATTCAATAAAAATAAATTTTCTAACACAAAAAACTATACCACTACCCGTTTTTAGACACGTTTAACTATTAATTTAATTTTTAAAAGTGTTACATTACGTTTGCAAATCTACTATTTTATTTCATATCAACAAAACATTTATGTAACTAACTCATATTTCATTGCTGGCAATAGAACGTCAAGAGAGGAATGATGTCAAGCAACCCTAACACCTTGCGAACTCTGTCAATAAATCTACACCCAAAAACTTTATAAGCAAAACCTGCTACTTTAATTCTAAAAGAAAGTTGCTTATCTTGCAATGGAGAATCTTTCCAAGGTGATAGGGATTTGTAATGTAAATAATGATTTTTAAAAGGGTGAGTACATTTTTTACACCAAGGACGGTTGTAAAAACCTGCAATATAATGAATACACACAGGATTTTCACACGATTGTATTAAATCCTCTTTATCGTAGTGTAATTGTTCGTAAAGATAATCCATATCGTTTAGTGCAAAATAAAGATTTCCTGAAATAAGGTTATATTTTTGAGATACATATCTTACTTTCTCTCCACAAATCTTGTTTAACACTCCCTCACTCAATACAGGAGGATTTCCATTAAACTCATTTATAACCTCTATTGCTCTTTTAATCAAATTATTTTCCTTACAATAAGACACATTTACAAGTGCCATTCCATCGTTAAAAAAAGGCGAAAGTGGAGAAATACCGAGTGCTTTTTTCCCTTTTGTATAGGTAGTTTCAACAACTGCCATATACTTATCTTTTAAATCAGTTTCCCAAAGTGGTTTCAAACTACCAACTACCACAATATCGCTATCTAAATACAAAACCTTTTTTAGTCCTGCTATTCTTGAAAAAAACACTTTCGCATAAATAGTTTCCAAATGTCTTCCAACACTACAAGGAGGTAAATCAAAACAAATATCCTCAAACTTAACGACAATTAAACCTCTATTATAGGATTTGCAAATAGAGTCTAAAATTTCTATATTTTCTTTAGTAATTCCTTTTGATATAAGATAAACTACAATTTCTTTTTCATCTTTATTGTTTTCAAAAACCGAAATCAAAGAAATTCCTGTTTGTTCTACATAGGCATTATCACAAGAATATGCTATATTCATAAACTATTTGTTTTTAATACTCTTTTTAATATAATAAGAACTCAATAAGTAATAAATCACAAACAATGTGAAATTACTCAATAACAACGAATACGCAACTCCTATCTCACCATAAATAGGAGCAGTAAAAGTAAACAACAAATAACTCAATCCATTGATAATAACAGAGGTTAAAATAGTTATGTAACTCTTTTCAAAATAAGTAAAATAGTTAAAAAAGAAAAGATTAAGTGAAGCGAAAATCTGTGCAAGACACAAAGGAGGTAAAATACTCATAATAAGAGAATAAGTCTTTGGGAAAACACCCCAATTTAATAATAACCACGCTCCTATATATATTCCCACACAAAGTAAAAACAAAAGAATAAAAATTCTAAGTCCATTCCTATCGGTTTTTTTCTTTAAAAGACTTAGGTTTTTCTCTTGTAAAAACGATGGTAACCAAATAAAATTAAACGATTGATAAACTATCACAGGAATAGTTGCAAGAAGAGATGCTAAATTATAGACTGCCACAACTCCTGCTCCACAATAAATCATCACAAAGTGTTTATCACCAAAATTAGTTATAGCATTCAAAAGAGCGACAAAAGAAAGCGGAAGTCCAATTTTTAATCCCTTATATAAATAGTATTTAGAAAATTTAAAAGTAAAGTTTTTGCAAAGGAAAATAGCGAAAACACCACAAAGAATAAATTCTACAAGATAAGTAATTGCCAAACGCAAAAGAGCAGCATCTGCATCAGGGGAAGTATAGAGCAAAAGAATTGCTAAACCGTTTGCAAAAAAGAAACGAATAAGATTAAATGCTTGAATATTCTTTATTTTCTCTGCTGCAACGAAATAATAAGTCAAAAGATTGGAAAGAACCATCGATGCCATTGCCACCAAGAGATAAGGACGATATTTATCGTAAGAAAAATCCTTCATTTCCTCATTACGATTTATCAATCCAAAGAAATATTCGTCTATTCCCGTTAAGGAAATCAAAGAAAAAATACAAACAAGCGTTAGTAAAAGAGTAAGAGAAAGGGTAAAGAGCATACTTCCTTGTGCTTTCTTATCGTTTTTCGTATCTGCAAAAAGTTTTGGTACTGAGGCGTGAAAACCAAGTGTAAAAACCAAACTCATTGCCATAGCGAAACTATACAAATACCCATAAACTCCAAACTCATCTCGTGTCATAAGATGAAGGAAAACAGGTATTAGCAAGAAATTAGCACCTCTTACCAACACATCGGTAGAAAAAAGAGAAAGAAAACGTCTAAATGCTACTTTATTTCTATACGTTTCAATACTTTTTTTCCAAAATGATTGTTTATTTCCTCGCATATATTTCCTCTCATCATCATTAACTCGCTACGAAGTGCAGGAGCAGAAACAGAAACAAAGAGAACCTTATCATAAACATAGATTTTCTTAGTTAATTTCTTGATTAAATCTCCTGTAATCTCTTCCCACTGTTTTATAATCTCTTCTTGATTAAAATCAGTTGGTATTCCAAGTGAAGATAAAAAGCGTTCCATTACATCTATAATAGGTTGCTCACTTGCTTCGCTTACTCCTCTTGGTTTTATGTAATAATCCTTGTTCATAATTTAAAGATTTTAGTTCTCTCTTTCAACCCTTCGCCTATCATTTTCTCCACTCTTTCAAGATGAGTGTCTGTAATAAAAACTTGTCCAAAGCGACCATCTTCCAATAGTGCTAAAATTCTACTTACTCTTTCAAAATCAAATTTATCAAAAATATCATCTAATAGAAGAATTGGTTTAATTGACATATTTTTTGATAGAAAATCAAACTGTGCAAGTTTTAATGCAAGGAGAAAAGTCTTTTGCTGACCTTGAGAGGCGTGAGTTTTAATAGGCATTTGTTTTAGATTAAACAACAAATCATCTTTATGCACTCCTACAGAGG
>X208_Red_Sheep__coassemble_27_pt1 | contig 13567 bp, 13 predicted proteins | sample X208_Red_Sheep__metabat2_high_PE_002 | metagenome-assembled genome bin X208_Red_Sheep | reverse complement strand
ATGCTCAACAAGATTAAATCTATAGATTTTAAAGAAATATTTGACAACATTGAAGATAGTTGTAAGATAGATTACAATGCTATGTATTCAAGCGATATAAATCTGCTAAAAATCATATCTAATGGAAACAGCAACAGCTATTTTGTTAGTATTTTTTTTGAAAAAGGAGAGTTTATTTTTGATGTTGATTTAATTAAATATACAATTAAAAGTCCTGCAATATTATTTATTCCTTTTAACTCTATGTTTAAAGTTATCAATTATCAAAAAAATGCTTCCTTGACCTTTTTACTAAGTTCTATTGCTTTAAGAGAAAATTTATTAGACAATTTTTCAAGTGAGATTAGTGTTAATACAAAGATTAAAATCCATCCTTTATCTATTTTAAATAAAGAAGGTGAATTCTTTCTATTGCATCATGTTAATGATATTAAAAGAATTTTTTCTTATACTCATAATCCTTACAGATTAGAGGCTTTAAAACATTTACTAACCTCTGCTTTTTATCAATATTTCTATCAATTATACTCTTATGATAAGGTAAATGATTTTGGTATTTGTGAAAAATTTTTTAAATTATTAGATAAACATTATCTTGATTGGAAACATAGTGAATCTTATGCTGAAAATTTAGGCGTTTCTAAGGGGCATTTGGATTTTGTTTTAAGAAAAAAAATAGGAAAATCTTCAAAAAGAATGATAGATGAAAGAATTATAACAGAGGCTAAAACTTTATTAAAAGAAACTAATTACCCTATTGAACAAATTGCAAGAGAATTGAGATTTTCTTCAATAGATGTTTTTTCAAGATTCTTTAAAAGAGCTATAGGTTTAAGTCCCAGTAAATTAAGAAAATAGAATTACGAAAAAAAGTCTTTGATTTATTTAATTTTTTCTTTGATTTATTTTGAAAAAGCAAAGAATTATTTTTCTGATGTTTTGAATACAAAAATCTTATTCAAAAAGAAGGAAAGTATTGCGTTTGGTAAAAGGGTAATTGCTTGCCCTATTACGTCTCCTACTTTGTTTTGATTGATAGGAAGTGTGTCTAAGAAATCTAATATCGGCAAAGAGAGTATGTATTCATAAATATTAGAAGAGTCTAATAGGTATAGTTCTCCTAAATTAAAGAGATAGACTACTCCATAAACCATAAAGAATTGTAAAATCAAGCGATTGCTTTTGTTTGCAAAGACAATGTAACCTGTTGTTTTGTAGTTGAAAAGTATTCCAAGGAAATTCGCACATAAAAGGGCGATTGAGTAGTGCATTCCAAACCAAATGAATAGCACAAACAACCCATAACCAAACAAAGTATTGATTACGCCTACAAAAAGAAAGCGAATGAATTTGTTTTCTATCTTTTGTGATAATCTAATAGGATATAGAATCAGTTTATTCAACATTTCATAAAATTTTTAGGGTGCAAAAATAGTAATAAAATCCTAAATTTTTCATTTCTTTTTGTATCTTTGCCTTTTATATTAGGGTAATAGTAGATTATGGAAAATAAAAAACCACTGATTTTCATAACTAATGATGATAGTTATTTTTCAAAAGGCATTAGTGTATTGATTCGCTTAATGAAACAATTAGGTGATGTGATTGTTGTTGCACCTAAGGACGAAATGTCGGGCAAAAGTCATTCAATTACCTCAAATGCTCCTTTGAAATTAAAGACAATGGAAATTTCACAAGGGTATGAGGGGTATATATTAAACGGAACGCCTGTTGATTGTGTGAAAATAGCAATCAATAAAATACTTGCTGATAGAAAAATAGACCTTTTGGTTTCGGGAATCAATCACGGAAGCAACGCATCTATAAATACAATTTATTCTGGCACTATGGCAGCAGTTTTTGAGGGGTGTGCAGAAAATATTCCAAGCGTTGGGTTTTCTATTGACACTGCAAACAAAGACGCTGACTTTACAAACTGCGAAGAAATCATTACATCGATTTGTAAAGACGTTCTTGCTAATGGTTTGGAGCAAGGAGTGTGTTTAAATGTTAATTTTCCTGTGGGAGAAATCAAAGGTGTAAAGGTTTGTCATCAAGCAAAGGCGTATTGGGAAGAAGAATTTGTGGAATATAAAACACCTCATGGTGAACCTTATTATTGGTTGAGTGGAACATATCATTGTTTGGACAATTCCCCTAAGGCAGATTATCTTGCAATGCAACAGTCCTATGCAAGCGTTGTGCCGATGCAAGTAGATTTCACTGCATATAAAGTAATGGAAGAAATAAAAAATAGATTTGAAAAATGTTAAAAAAAGATAATTTTTGGATTGGGTTAATTCTTGGCGTAGTAATTTGTTTAGTTTCAATAGGTGTGATTTATCTTTGCTTACACCTTTTGAATTGTTCTATAAACGATAATGCAAAACTATTCTTATTTGCCTTTGTTCCTGATATTTTACTACTTCGTTACTATGCAAAGAAACAATTTTCCAAAGCGACAAAGGGACTAATCTTGATTTTAGTTTTTGGATTCTGCCTTTTACTATATTTATTAAACTTTATTGGAGGGTTAAATTTTTAGTTCTTAATTTTTTACGACTATGAAATATTATATAATAGCAGGGGAACATTCAGGAGATTTACACGCTTCCTTCCTAATGAAAGAAATAAAACTTAGAGACAAAGATGCTGAATTTCGTTTTTGGGGAGGAGATAAAATGATTGCACAAGATAGCGAAAAAAACTTAGTAAAACACATAAAAGAACTTGCAATTATGGGTTTTATTGAGGTAGTTATGAATCTGAGAACTGTCTTAGGTAATCTATCTCTTTGCAAAAAGGACTTACTTGCTTGGAAACCCGATGCTCTTATTTTGGTAGATTATCCTGGTTTTAATTTAAGAATAGCAAAGTTTGCACATAAGAACGGAATTAAAAACTATTACTATATCTCTCCACAAGTTTGGGCACGGAAAAAAGGAAGAATAAAAACAATGAAAAAGATTCTTGAAAAACTTTATGTTATTCTACCTTTTGAAAAAGAGTTCTACGCAAAACATTCAATGGAAGTTGAGTATAAAGGTAATCCTTTATTAGACGAAATACACGATTACTCTCTTAATGCAGATAAACAAGCATTTTTAGAGAGATATGATTTAGGAAAGAAACCTATTGTAGCACTTCTTCCGGGGTCTCGCACACAGGAAATAAAGAAAATGCTTCCTATTCAATTGTCCTTAGTAGATAAATATTCGGATTTTGATTTCATTATAGCAGGGGTGAATAGTCATAGCGAAGAATATTATCGCAGTTTCATTGGAGAGAGAAAGAATGTAAAACTTATTTACGACAATACTTACTCTATACTCAATAGTGCTCACTGTGCAGTTGTTACTTCTGGCACTGCAACGCTTGAAACTGCACTTTTCAACGTTCCTGAGGTTGTTTGCTACAAGGCAAATGCACTTTCGTTTCTTGCTGCTAAGTATTTAGTGAAAATTCAATACATCTCCTTAGTCAATATCATACTGAAAGATTGTGCAGTTGTAGAATTACTACAAGATAAATGGAATGAGGATTGTTTAGAAAAAGAATTTAAGAAAATATGTTTTGATGAAACTTATAGAGAACAAATGAAATATTTATTCAATAAACTAAAAAACATCTTAGGAGATAGTGGAGCATCGCCCTCTATTGCACAATCAATAATAGAAGACTTAAACAAGAAAAAATGAAAAAGTTATTTTTAATTCTAACCCTAATATTTGCTTTCAATTTCACTGCTTTTTCGCAAGCAAGTAGTGTTGAAAACCTAAGAATACGCCTATTTAGCGATAAAAACATTGAAGAAGTAATGTTTATTCCATCTTTTGGGAGTTATTTCTTAGAAACCGAAAAAGGAGATAAACTAAAATTAAGCAAAACTACTAAACTAAAAATAAAAGATTTAGATGGACAATTGGAAATCAAGATAAACGACACGATATACAAAAAGGCAAAAAAAATAAATTTAGCGCCAAGTGGTTTAAAATCTTTCTTTCAAATAAAACCTTTAAAACCTCAAATAACTGAAAGAAGATATGAAGATGGTTTAGAAATAACAAGTAAAAACAAATCCTTATTTATAATCAATGTTGTAAAAACAGAAAACTATATTGCAGGAGTTGTACAAAGCGAAACTTGGGGTGCAACAACTAACGTAGATTTCTTTAAAGTACAAGCAATATGTTGTAGAAACTATTTAATGAATAATTTAGAAAAACACGCCGAAGAGGGTTATAATCTTTGCGATGGGGTTCATTGTCAGGCATATAAAACAAGGGCAAATAAAAAAGAAGTAACCGAAGGAGCATATAAAAGTAAAGGAGAAGTAATAGTAGATTCACAAGGTAATATAATAGAGACTCTTTTCCATTCTAATTCAGGCGGAGAGACTGTTAATGCAAAAGATGTGTGGGGAAAAGATGTGCCATATTTAGTTAGCGTTGAAGATAGTTTTTCAGTAGGAGGAAAACACTATCAATGGGAAAAATACATAAAATTAAAAGATTGGTTAAACTATTTTCGTAACAAAGGATTAAAAATTAAAGACAAAGAAATAGAAGATGCCCTACTAAACTTTTCACAACAAGAGGGTAGGAAAACCGATATAATGGGCATTTCGCTTAAAACCATAAGAGAAGACTTTGATTTAAAATCCACTTATTTCAACGTACAAAAATGGGGTGGAGAAGTAAAACTTACAGGCAAAGGTTATGGACACGGAGTTGGAATGAGTCAAGAAGGAGCAATAAAAATGTGTGAAGAGGGTTATGAATATTGGGAAGTAATTGAACATTATTTTAAAGGAGTAAAAGTAATAAAACAATAATAACGAAAAACAAGAAAACTATGAACAGTAAGAAAATCATTTTTAGTTTATTATTCTTAACACTTGGACTATTTGGTGTTGCACAAGAGAAAATAAATTGGACAAAAATTAACAAAGTAGAAAAACAAATGGCGAAAAAAGAGAATGCTAATAAGAAATACTTTGTTGATTGCTACACTGATTGGTGTGGTTGGTGTAAAAAAATGGATAGCGACACCTTTTCCGACACTTTAATTGCTAAGTTAATGAATCATTATTTTGTTGCTTCAAAATTTGATGCAGAAGAAAAAGATGATGTAGTTATAAATGGAAAAACTTACCAAAATCCAAACTATGATGCTAATGCAAAAAGAAAAACTGCACATCAACTTGCTTATTATTTATTGAATAATCGTCTTTCTTATCCTTCTTTTTCTATTTTGGATAAGGATTTTAATATAATTACTGTTGTACCTGGTTATTATCCTGCACAAGAATTTGAAAAAGTTATTGTTTTCATCGGAGAGGATTATTACAAAAACTTATCTTTTGAAACTTTCTCAAAAGAATATGCCGAAAAATATAGAGCAGAGGTATTAAAAAAAGTATATTCTGAAAAATAAACTTTGAAACTTATGACAAGACAAGAAAGCATAAAAAAGTTAATGCAAGAAAACATTGTTTTGGCAGTTGGTTGCACCGAACCTGTTGCAGTAGCGTTAGCAGTTGCAAAGGCAAAGGAAATAATAGGAGAAGATGTTGATAGAATAGAGATGCATCTATCTAAAAACATTATCAAAAACGCTATGGGAGTTGGAATTCCTGGCACAGGAATGATTGGACTTCCTATTGCAATTTCCTTAGGTGTTGTTTGCGGAGAAAGTAGCAAGGAATTACAAGTACTTGATAATGCAAAGGACAATGTAGATAAAGCAAAAGAGTGGTTATCTTCTCATGAAATAAAAATTGAGGTGGCAAAAACAAGCGAAAAACTCTACATAGAATGTCGTTGCTATGGAAAGAAAAACTATTCAAAGGTAATAATTGCTCAAAATCACCTAAACTTCATTCACATTCAAGAGGGAGAAAACATAATCCTGCACAAAGAATTAGAAAAAGAAACTACAAGTCAAAATAACAATAACACCTTTGTAGTAGATACTCTTTGTGCTCAAGAAATCTTTGATTATGCCACAAAAACTGATATAAACTTTTTAGAATGGATTTATCAAACTGTTGAAATCAACGACAAAATAGGACAAGAGGGATTAACAAATGACTATGGTTTAGGTATTGGAAAGCAACTAAACAAAATAGCACAAGGAGATATTAGAAAACAAGTTATTGCCAAGTCTTGTGCTGCATCGGATGCGAGAATGGACGGAGCAACTCTTGCAGTTTATTCTAATTCAGGTAGCGGAAATCAAGGTTTAACTTGCACTCTACCTGTATATGAATACGGAAGACTTACTAACAAAACAAAAGAAGAAATTATTCGTGCCTTGACTCTTTCTCATCTTATGTCCATTTACATAAAGAATAAGATTGGACGCTTATCTGCTCTTTGTGGAATAGTTAATGCTTCAATGGGAGCAGCAGCAGGAATAACTCTTTTAAAAGGAGGTGGTATTTATCAAATGTGTTATGCAATTAGAAATATGATTAACACAATTACAGGTATGGCATGCGATGGTGCAAAACCAAGTTGTGCTTTAAAAGTATCTGCTGGACTAAATTCTGCCTTTGATTCCGTACTTTTGGCAATGAATGATAAAGTTGTTGATTCAACTGATGGAATTGCCGAAGGGTGTATTGACCGCTCTATTGAAAACTTAGGAAAAATTGGACGTTATGCTATGGACGAGGTAGATAATATGATATTAGACATCATGGTTCATAAAGAAAAATAAAAATTAAAAAAGCTAAGAAAATTAATTTCTTAGCTTTTTTTTAAGTCTTTTTTAGAAAGGCAAATCGCCTAACTTGCTTAACTCTGTATCTTCTGCAAGTATTTTTGATAAATTCATATCATTCTCCGATAATGGATAATTCTCTTCTATCAGTGTGTCGTATAATAAATCGGTGTTATTATCATCTATGTTTGAATTTTGATGAGAATGCGAGCGATTTAATATTTTGAAATTCTCTGCTACTATTTCAACTACTCTTTTCTTATTTCCTTCCTTATCTTCTCTTATTCTTGATTTTATTTTTCCCTCGACATAGAGATGAGTTCCTTTTTTTAAGAATTTTTCTGCAACTTCTGCTAATCCCCTCCAACATATAACGTTATGCCATTCAGTTTCTTCTATTTTCACTCCATCTTTAGTTTTATGAGTTTCAGTTGTTGCCAAAGAGAACGATGCCTTCTTTACTTGATCAAACGATATAATTTCTGGGTCCTTTCCCAAATTACCTATTAAAATAACCTTGTTTACTCCAATCATAACTTTTTTCCTTTTTTTTATTTTTGCAAAGATACAATAAAGTTTCAATATTTTTTTTATTTTTGCAGTTTAATCATAAAAAATATAATTGTATGAGTTTGGAATTAAGTGAACAAGAATTGCTAAGAAGAGAAGCAACAGTGAAAATGAGAGAATTAGGTATAGAACCTTATCCTGCTGCCTTATATGAAGTTAATGCTAAAACTAAAGAAATATTAGAAGAATTTCCAAAAGACAACACACTATTTCAAGAAGTAAGTATAGCAGGTAGAATAATGAGTAGAAGAATTATGGGTGCTGCTTCTTTTGTAGTTATTCAAGATTCTTGGGGAAAAATACAATTGTATGTAAAAAGAGATGAAATATGTCCTGGGGAAGATAAAACAATGTATAACACTGTTTTCAAGAAACTTTTGGATATAGGAGATATAATTGGAGTAAAAGGATATGTATTCATTACTCAAATGGGAGAGATTTCAATTCACGTAAAAGAACTAACAGTATTGAGTAAGAGCGTAAAACCATTGCCTATTGTAAAAGAAAAAGATGGAGTAGTTTACGATGCTTTCACCAATACAGAACAACGCTATCGTCAAAGATATTTAGATTTGATTGTTAATCCTGAGGTTAAAGAAGTATTTGTAAAAAGAACTAAAATACTAAATACTATAAGAGATTTCTTCAATTCATTCGGTTACATAGAAGTAGAAACACCTGTACTGCAATCTATTCCAGGAGGTGCTGCTGCACGACCATTTATCACACATCACAACACGCTTGACATACCTTTATACCTTAGAATTGCCAATGAATTATATTTAAAAAGACTAATAGTTGGAGGATTTGAAGGAGTATATGAATTTTCAAGAAACTTCCGTAATGAAGGAATGGATAGAACTCACAATCCTGAATTTACGTGTTTGGAAATCTACGTTGCCTACAAGGATTACTTTTGGATGATGGATTTCACTGAACAAATGATAGAAAAAGTTGCACTCTCTCTTCATGGACAAACAAAAGTGCAATTAGGAGACAAGGAAATAGATTTCAAGCGTCCATTTGCAAGAGTAAGCATGCGTGATGCCATAAAAGAACATACAGGATATGACATCTACACAATGGAAGAAGAAGATTTAAGAAACGCTTGTAAAGAAATGGGTATAGAAGTAGATGCCTCAATGGGTAAAGGAAAACTAATAGACGAAATATTTGGAGAAAAATGTGAACATCACTACGTTCAACCTACTTTCATCTATGACTATCCAAAAGAAATGTCTCCTTTAACTAAAAAACATAGAAGTATAGAGGGATTAACTGAAAGATTTGAATTATTTGTTAATGGAAAAGAATTAGCAAATGCTTACAGCGAACTAAATGACCCAATAGATCAATTGGAAAGATTCCAAGACCAATTGAAACTACAAGAAAGAGGAGATGATGAGGCGATGTATATTGACTATGACTTTGTAAGAGCATTGGAATATGGTATGCCTCCTACCTCAGGAATGGGAATTGGAATAGATAGACTATGTATGTTTATGACCAATTCACCATCTATTCAAGACGTGCTTTTGTTCCCTCAAATGAAACCTGAAAACAAATAAAGTGAAAAAAACAAATAGAACTCTTTTAATAATATTCCTTTCATTGTTGTTGATAATGGTAGTAATGGATTTATTTCTACCAAAGGTTAATTCTATATCTTTATCTTCCGAAAACAAATTAGGTTATGTAGTAGATTTAATCAAAAACCAATACGTAGATGAAGTAAATATTGATTCCTTGCAAGATGAGGCGATAAGAAACTTTTTAGATGTACTTGACCCTCATTCAGTTTATTTGACAAAAGAAGAAATTGCCAAAGAAAACGAAGGATTGCAAGGTAATTTCGATGGCATAGGAGTTCAATTTCGTATAATAGAAGACACGATAGTAGTAGTCCAACCCATAGTTGGAGGACCCTCTGCCAAAGCAGGAATAATGGCAGGCGATAGAATAGTTAAGGTAAACGACTCTATAGTGTGTGGAAAGAATATCACAAACGAAGATGTCTTTAAACTCTTAAAAGGCAAAAGAGGAACGAAAGTAAAATTAGCAATAAAACGTTCTGATAGCGAAAAACTATTACATTTCACCATAAAAAGAGATGAAATACCTATACATAGCGTTGAATATAGCGGAATGATAAACGCAAAGATTGGGTATATCAAACTCTCACAATTCTCTGCCTCTTCACATAAAGAAGTCTATCAAGCGTTAATAGACCTAAAAGAAAAAGGAATGCAAGAGTTAATCTTCGACTTGCGGGGAAATGGAGGAGGTTATTTGGATGCAGCGATAAACATAGCAGATGAATTTCTACCTGAGGGCGATTTAATAGTATTTACACAAGGAAGAGCAAAGGGACGTCAAGACTACTATGCTTCGTCAAAAGGTAACTTTGAAAAAGGGAAATTAATAGTACTTATAGACGAAGTTTCCGCCTCTGCTTCTGAAATCGTAGCAGGAGCATTGCAAGACAACGACAGAGCAACTATTGTAGGAAGACGCACCTTTGGAAAAGGACTTGTTCAAGAACAAAAACAAATGTTTGACGGAAGTGTAGTTCGCCTAACAGTTTCAAGATACCATACTCCAAGCGGTAGATGTATTCAACGCCCTTACACAATGGGAGATAACGAAAAGTACTACATTGATTTTATATCTCGATACGAAGAAATGGAAAAAAACACCGACACTATTTCACACGCTGATAGTTTAAAATATAAAACAAAAAAAGGAAGAATAGTCTATGGCGGAGGAGGAATAGAACCTGACAAAGAACTATCTTATAACCTCTATAAAAGAAGTGAAAGTTATTCCCTTTTAATAAGAAAAGGATTAATATACAAATACTGCTTTGACTACCTTGATAAACACAGAGATGAATTTACACAATTTACAAGTGGAGATAAATTCATAAATGAGTTTACCGTTAGCGAAAAGATGTATAAAGAAATGTTAAACTTTGCACTCCCTGAGGGCGTAAACACTTCTTCTATTAGTGAAAAAGAGAAAAAAGAAATAAAACTATTGATAAAATCATATTTTGCACAAAACATCTATGGAGATGAATATTTCTATAAACTCTATCTTCAAATAGATGATGATGTACAGAAAGTATTAAAAACAAAAGAGTTATGAGTACAGATAAATATACATTAAGAGGAGTATCTGCTGCAAAAGAAGACGTACACAACGCCATAAAGAACATAGACAAAGGATTATTCCCCAAAGCATTTTGTAAAGTAGTACCCGATATACTTTCAGGCGATGAAAACTATTGCATAGTAATGCATGCCGATGGAGCAGGAACAAAATCCTCACTTGCCTACGCCTATTGGAAAGAAACAGGAGATATGAGCGTTTGGAAAGGCATAGCAATAGATTCAATAGTAATGAATATTGACGACTTACTTTGCGTAGGAATAACCGATAACATACTACTTTCCTCTACCATAGGAAGAAATAAACAACTAATACCAGGCGAAGTAATCTCAGAAATAATAGGTGGAACAGAAGAGTTCTTAAAACAAATGAGAGAACTTGGAGTAGGCATTTACTCTACAGGAGGAGAAACCGCTGATGTTGGAGATTTAGTAAGAACAATTATTGTCGATAGCACCGTTACTGCAAGAGCGAAAAGAGAAGATATAATAAATAATGATAATATAAAACCAGGCAATGTAATAGTAGGACTTGCAAGTTTTGGAAAAGCAACTTACGAAGACGAATACAACGGAGGAATGGGTAGCAATGGATTAACTTCTGCTCGCCACGATGTATTCTCAAAAACAGTTGGAGAAAAATATCCCGAAACTTTTGACTCCTCACTACCAAAAGAAGTAGTCTATTGCGGAGGATTAAATCTTACTGACCCAAGTACAAAAGAAGAAATAACTGCAGGAAAACTTGTACTCTCTCCTACAAGAACTTACGCTCCAATTATTGCGAAAATCTTAAAACAATATCGTAAAAAAATCGATGGAATGATTCACTGCAGTGGGGGAGCACAAACAAAAGTACTTCACTTCCTTAACGATGGATGCAAAGTAGTAAAAGATAATCTATTCCCTACTGCTCCGTTGTTTGAAATGATACAACAACAATCAAAAACAGATTGGAAAGAAATGTATAAGGTCTTTAACATGGGACATCGTATGGAAATCTACACCGATGAAGAAACTGCGAAAGAAATAATAAAAATCTCACAAGACTTTGGCGTTGAGGCACAAATAGTAGGAAGAGTAGAAGAAGGAGAAAAGAGCGTAGAAATCCACTCACCATACGGATTATTCACATACTAACTAAATGAAAATAGGTATATTAGTAAGTTGCTCAGTTGATGAATTTTCACCCCAAAGAGCAGAAAACTTAATAACATATTTGCTCTCCTTTGGCGTTGAGACTTACTATCCTATGGAGCACACTTGTTGTGGACGCTTACTCTATGAGGTAGGAGATGAAAAAACTAAAAATCAACTACTTGAAAAAACAATTCAACTCTATAAAGAATGCACCTACATCATCTGCACCTGCTGGCAATGTTGCAAATACCTGCGAAAAAACAAAAGTCTAAAAGAAAAAGTAATAACAATAGACGAATTCTTAGAAATAAAAGGGAAAAAACTTAATCTTAACTCACTACCCTTTAAAGTTTATCAAATAGAAGACATAGGAAGTTTGGAAGTGATTTCTATTTCTAATCCTGTGGTTTGCAATGCCTTAATAGAGAGGGAAATAAATAAAGCACTAAAAAGTGGAATAAAGTACGTTTACCTAAAAGATGAAAATTACTACCAACTATTTGACAACTACATTAAAAAAAATAAAATTGATTTAAAAATCTTTCATTTAATTGATTTACTTTACTATGCAAAATAACTATCCTTGGCATCACTCACGTCCCTTTAACGCTTATTCCAACTATTTTAAACAAAAATATGGTGAGCGTCTACAAAAACTCTCCATAGATGCAGGTTTTTCTTGTCCAAACAGAGATGGAAAAATATCTTTTGGAGGATGTAGTTTTTGTGATAACAACGCCTTTAACCCCTCCTATTGCTCAAAGAAAACTATTTTACAACAAATAGAAGAAGGAATTAGTTTTCATTTGTGGAGATATAAAAACGTTAAAAACTATCTTGCTTATTTTCAAGCATATAGCAATACTTACGCACCCCTTGATGTATTAAAAAAAAGATACGAAGAAGCACTCTCTCACCCAAATATAATAGGTTTAGTAATCGGAACACGCCCTGATTGCGTTGATAACCAAGTACTTGATTACCTACAAGAGGTTAGCGAAAAACATATAATTATACTTGAATTTGGAATAGAAAGTTGTTATAATCAAACACTTAAGAGAATAAATCGTGGTCATAGTTTTGAGCAAAGTGTGTGGGCGATAGAAGAAAGTGCAAAGCGGGGAATAACTACAGGAGGTCATTTAATCTTTCAACTACCAGGTGAAACGAAAGAAATGATGCTTGATGAAGCGAAAATACTTAGCGAATTACCACTGCATTCAATTAAATTTCACCAACTTATACTTGTAAAAAACACCCCTATCATTAAAGATTGGAAAGAAAATCCTAAGGACTTTCTTTTTATGCAATTTGATGAATATAAGGAGTTTATGATAGATTTCTTAGAAAGACTCTCACCACACATTGTAATAGAACGCTTTGCAGGTGAGGTGCCTCCGAGATTTCAAGAAGTGGAAAGTAATTGGCAATTGCTTAGGAATGAGACCCTTGTACAAAAAATAGAGGAGAGAATGATAGAGCGAAACACCTATCAAGGACGACTTTTTAAATAAAAAAAACTACGCCAATTTGACGTAGTTAAAAAAGGGGTATAAAGAGAAGAAAGAAAATTTTATTCTATTAAACCTTTGATTTCCATGTTCTTTTCAGAAAACTTCGCTTGTTTTAAATTGTGTTTAAATTTTGTGGAAGGATAAAATCTACAAGAATATCTTGTAATTGAACTTGCGTCACAGGTATCAATGTCTAATTGACTTTTTGCGTTCATTTGCGGAATAAACGAACCTAAATATCCTAATTTCACTGCACTACCGCTTAGAATTGCTTTACTTATTTCGATTTCCAATGCCTTTAAGGTCGCAAGAACATCGGCATAAGTAATTGTAGTTGAGTTCGCTATGCTCTCCGCTAATTCATCTAATGATACGTCTGTGTTTCTAACTAATCTTGCAACGTATTTCTCTCCTGGGTTGTTTCCCACTAAAATGTTTCTTTTAACT
>X208_Red_Sheep__coassemble_26_pt1 | contig 13768 bp, 6 predicted proteins | sample X208_Red_Sheep__metabat2_high_PE_002 | metagenome-assembled genome bin X208_Red_Sheep | reverse complement strand
ATGTTTTGTTCTTTTTTTAGATTCTTGATGCTATTAGATTTGCTATTTCTTGCATTCTTTCTTTTGGAAGTTCTAATTTTGGTTTTGCAAAATTCAAATCTCCTACTTCTTTTAAAGGTACAAGATGTATATGTGTATGTCTAACATCTAATCCTATTACTGCCATTCCTATCTTTTCACATTCAATAACTTCTTTCATCGCTTTTGCCACTTTTTTCGCAAAAAGATGAAGATGTGTTAGCAATTCATCATCTAAATCAAATATGTAATCTACCTCTTGCTTTGGTACAACTAATGTATGTCCTTCTGCCAAAGGAGAAATGTCTAAAAAGGCATAGCATTTTTCGTCTTCCGCTATTTTATATGATGGTATTTCTCCATTTATTATTTTTGTGAATATGGACGCCATAGTTTAATCTCTTGTTATGTTTGTTATTTCTAATTTCATTTTACCTGCTGGCACTTCTATTTCTGCTATTTCTCCTACTTTCTTTCCTAAAAGTCCTTTTGCTATTGGAGATGTAATAGAAATTTTCCCAGTTTTTAAATCTGCTTCACTCTCTGGAACTATTTCGTAAGTCATTTTCCTATTCAAAGCCAAGTTTATAAACTCTACTTTTGATAATAAAAGAACTTTTGATGTATCTAATTTTGATTCATCTAACAATCTCGCATTTGCAATCAAAGCTTGTAGTTTTGAAATTTTGGCTTCCAATAGTCCTTGTGCTTCTTTGGCTGCATCGTATTCTGCATTTTCAGACAAATCTCCTTTATCTCTTGCCTCGGCTATGGCTGCCGAAATTGCTTGACGCTCTACAGTTGTCATGTAATGAAGTTCGTCTTTTAACTTTTGAAGACCTTCTTTTGAATAATATTTTATTTCTGCCATTTCCTTGTTTTATTATTTTAATTAAAAACAAATCGAAGACTGTTTTTAGCAGTCTTCGATTTTTTATCGATTTGTTTGTTTCCCCTTACAAAGAGAATGAAATTCCTAACGAGTGGATTCCTCCCATTATTTTTGTAAGTCTAAAACTATAATCTAACGCTAAGTTCATTGCATTCTTTCCTGCTTTTGCTTTTGAAAGAGGTGCCATTACTGAAGCTCCACATGCAAGACCATTCATAAGAGTAGTTGAACCATTTTCATCATAAATGTCTGTTGTAAGCTTTTCTTCGTAAGTGTAACCTGCTCTTAGCATAAAGAATTTCATAAATCCATATTCAAGTCCTAATGTATATTGGTCTTTTCCAAACGCCATAGAAGCAAAGTTACCTGCTATTGTTATTCTATGATTATTTTCTGCAAATAAAATGTCGTAAGACATACCAATATTCAAACTTGAAGGCAATTCGTAAGAAGCTGAACGTTGTTCTGTTGTCATAAAGTGTCCAGCATTCTCAGGCATAGTGTTGATTGATAACCCATCACCTGAAAAACTTGCTGATGGTCCCCAATTCTTTAAGGCAATACCGAATTTCAATTCATAGTTTTCACCTGTAACATATTGAACACCCGCATCAATTGCAAATGCTGTACTTGAAACATTATCTATTGACTCAGTAAGTAACTTCAATGTTGCACCTGCATAAATTGATGTTGAAAAAGCCTTACCATAAGAAACTGCTACATTCATAATGCTTGGTCTAAATGTACCATTATTTCCTATTTCTGGTGAGTTTACTGTTGTTCTTTCAATTGATCCAAAATTCATTGAACTAACAGACAATCCTAAAACTCCAAAATCTCCAAGGCTTTGTGCAAGTCCTGCTGCAATGTTGCTAACTCCTGAATTTTGAAGCCAAGAAGTGTATCCAAATGAAACTTCTGTTCCTGTTGTACGAGCTAATCCCGCAACATTACTGAAAAGAGCGTCAACACCTGTTCCATTTGCTGTATTTACTCCTGACCAACCAGAACTTTTTACCCAAGGGTTTATCAATAAATATGGAGCACCTGCAGTTCCTCTTCTGTCATCATTCCCTGCATTCGCTGTTATACTTGGCACCATTAAGATGCAAAGTATAACGCCTGTCAATATTCTTTTTATATTTTTCATATTCCTATTTTCTTTATAAGTTTTAAGCAATATTGTTAGATTATTGGAATGAGTTTAAGTCAACTGGTCTTAAAGCTCCAAACCATTTGATTAGTTTTTCACCTACGCCATCAGCCTTAATGTGAATTAGATAAACCCCTCCAGCTATTGGTAATCCTTTGTGGTTTTTCAAATCCCAATCAACCGATGTTAATGCTGTACCTCCTCCTGATACCAATGAAGCAGAAGGTCCTCTCAATTTTCTAACCACTGTTCCATCCAAAGCATAGATAGTTATGTAACAATCAGGTGGAAGGTTGGTGATTTTAACAAGGTTTTGAATTTGATCTTGTTCATACAATGAGAACGCATAATATGGATTAGGAACAACTGTGATGTTATCTAATGCTGATTGTGCAGTTTCTGTATGTCCAAGAATTGTTGCTAAACCTGCATCAATTGAGAATTGATACATAGGATTGTTGTCATTTACAGGATTTGCATTTACTCCACCTTCATTGTTAGACCATTTTGCTGAATATGGTTTTCTTATTCTAATAGATACTGTTGCATCTGTTGGAATCAACGATTGTGATTTGTTTTCTAACGCAACGTTAGCATTTCCTGATTCAAAACAAGTAGCAAGTGGCATACCTACCCACATTACTGTTGCGAATAATTCGTGGGCTGCTTTGATTTTAGCTGTATTTTGTGGTGTAGAAGAAACACCTGTTGCTTCACTTAATCCCTTTAATATGTTATAAGCCCATGCTCCTTGATCGTAACGTGTAGGTTTTACGATTGTTCCTTTAACATTTACTTCTGATGTTCCCAATACATATATGTAGTGCATACCTCCAAATACATATCCCCCTTGGTCTGTTGTTGCCATTGTAGGATTCCACAACATATCTCTACCATTTTGATGTCCTAATGCTGAATTTTCTCCAAAGATTATATTTAATCTTTCACCTGTTTCAAGATTAACAGCATATCCTGGGAACCAACCCATACCTTCTCCTGTGCCATCAGCCAATCCATCTTTTCCAACAGAAGGAGCTTTTCTCAATGAGAATGCTTTTGCATTTCCTTGTGTTAGTGAAGGATCATTACCCATTTCAATAATAGGGCATCTTGTCCATTTTGATTGATCGTTTGTAAAGACAATATCAACAGATGCTAAATTATTCATATCATTTGATATCATACTTACAAGTTTTCCTGGATTCCATTGGTCAGCATTTTCTATATCGTTTTCATTTGGATCAGGATTAAAATAGTATGCATCTGTAAATGCAGGGTGCACGTAAGGTGTTTTTTGTCCTGACTCATAGTTATATGATACAGAAGTTAATCTGTATGGTGCCCACCAACCACCAACACAATTTTCAAACTCAGATTTAGCATCTAATGGTGTTTCAATATATACTCCTTGTGGTCCAAGTACCCCTGTATGGAAATAATCTAAATAAGCATTACTTAAATCTTCATCATCTGCCCCTGTAAGTCCTCCTGCTCTAATCCAGTCTAACGCTTGTAGTGCATCATTGTCAGCAACTCCTGTCAACCATGTTTTTGATGGATCTGCAAATGTTATTGCTGATGATAACAAGGCTCCTGGTATTAAATCTCCACCTTTTGCTTCTCCTGCTGTTATTGTTGCTACATTAGAAGTTGCTACTGCTTTAGGATTTGTTAATTGGATTGACAATCCTAATTCAAATATGATTTCTTCGTTAATTTCTCCAATCGGTCTTGAAGAACGGATTGTATCAACACCTTCATATATTTCACCTCCATTTGCATTTGTCAATTCCCAATAAGCTTCGTTCATATTTCCTTCGGTTGGAACTATTCTTAAATTATAACTTCCTGTACGAATTGCCAATGGGTCAACTATTTTAACATTCAATGGTCCATAGTTTACGGCATAAACTGGTGTTGGAATAAAGTTAACTGGATTATTATTTTCATCACGACTTTCCTCTCCCCTTTTTCCTACTAATTGTTCAATTGTAGTTTTATCAAAATTCAGCACCATGCCACCATTTCCTTGTCCTTCTAATCTAATAATTTCAGGAGACATTCCGTATGATGATTGCAACAATGTTCCATTTTGTTCTGAATTTGTCATGTGTGGTATTGCAACAACAGGCTCAATACTTCCACCACCTCCAAGCTTTCTTGATGCTAAGTATGGTATTTTTTGTCCATCTAATTTTGTAACATCATTTGGATTGTATTGTTTAAAATTATTGTATGCGTATGCTATTGCAATATAATAGTATTTCTTATTGTTTACTATTCTCTTATCGTTTGTAGCAGCAAATTTATCTTCCGTGATTTTGAAACTGTGTCTAATTCCTTTATTTTCTCCATCAACCATTACTTGTCCTGATAATATATCATCTGTTGTTGTATAATTAATCAATTTTGAAATAGGCTGATTGTTTTGTGTTGAATCATAGTTTTCAATATCACATTGTGCAATTAAACGAGATTTTGATTGATCATAAAGATCAGCAACAGAAACCGTTTCGTCTGCTAATTGGAATATTTGATATCCTTCAAATCTATAATGTCTATCGTAATTAATAGTTTCAACAACGTTTCCTGCAGTATCTGTAACATCGTATGAACGAGGAATTGTTACGTCTTCTGCTTCAAATTCTTCATTTACGTTATTACCTGCTTCGTTTGTTAAATAAAGTATGATTTCTCTGTCAAGTTCTTGAACCACTACATTTGGAGCATCAGGTCCTTCCAATACATTGAAACAATTATCAAACAAAGCTTGACATTTGTCATCTATTTGTCTTAATAATTCTACAGATGCCATTGGGCCACCACTTGCTGCCTGTGCAAATGGAATACCTACTGTAATATAGTTTATTGCTCCTGGTTCCAATGTGAATGGTCCTGCAGATTGCATAAAACGTCTATCAGCTGCTGCATTACCTGCTGTTTGCTCTGTCCAAACATTAGTTTTACCAAAATCTTCATTTCCGTTAGTTCTTGTACCCCAACCCCAAATATCGGAATTTCCTGGGAACATAAAATCTGATTTAATATCTAATTCAAGTCCTGCTCCTGAATTATATCCATTTCCACCATAACACATTTTACTTCCGTCTTTCCAAATACCTCTCAAATAGTTATAGTAGTCTGTTGCTTTATCAGGTTCTCCATTGTTAGCACCATCATTATTATAATAAACGAATCTTCTCATACCAAAACGTTCATCGTCCACAATTCCGTTTCCGAAGTTTACTCCATTGATAGCACAAGCATCAATTGAGTCTCTTGATTTTGGATACCAACAATCTTTGAATTTATAAGCGTCCTCAGTTAATAAGATATGGTTTACTGTTCCATCTTCATTTCTATAAGGGTCTAAAGCTGTTGCTCCGTAGATGTCAGCAACTTTTTCATTGTCAACTTTTGGATTATCTCTTCCATCAGGGTCCATGTATGGGCCTTGGAAGAAGTCTATTCCAATTGCAGGAGGGTTTCCCGAATAAGAACCTGTTCCTGGTCCATCTGTTGCTTTACCATTGTAACAATATCCTAATCCTCGTTCAACATCACAACCTACAAAGTCGTCATGTGAATATCCTAAGTCTGGGTCAACCCATTGAGAAAAATATGTATTTGTCAATGTAAATGTAGAACGGTTAATAATTTCATATGAATAGAATGTCATATTGTTGATTTCATCATTCATAGCAAAAGCAAATGCTTGTGCTCTGATTTCTAAGCCAATTGGATTTTCAGATCCTGATTCTGTATGTGCATTTCCTTTATCGTTGAATACCCACCAAATAGTTTCGTCTCCTTTTAATACTTGGTCAACTAACAATCCACCATACGCTTTGACAACTCCTCCTGTTCCATAGTTAGGATTTGTTGTGTCAGATTCCATAGTTGGAGTTGGAGTGAATGGCAATCCTAATTCTGCCCATTGTTCTTTTTGCTTTGCAGGACATAATTCTCCTGACAAGTCATAGTAAGGATAGTCTCCATCTTCCCAACTATAAACCCCGTCTCCACTTCTATCAAAGAATGGAGCCATGAATTTAGATTGGTTTTTAGAAACATCTCCGTGAGCAGGCCATGTTTTGATTGCTTCTGTTGCTCTCGAAGCATCTACTCCAATAAATGTTCCACCTTGATATTCAAATCCATCTACGAAATATTCTACTTCTGCTTTTGTTATTTTAAAGTGTTTGTCCCATTGTTCACAAACTGCTTTATCTACTGATGCATTTGCATCTACTGTTAATGGACCTGGCCAAAAGTCATCCCCAGCTTGTCCGAATTTCAACGCAGCAACACGTAATTGAAGGTTTGCATCTTGTCCTCCAATCCATAAAGCCGCACAGAACATCGCTGTACTATTTCCATCTTTTGGCACAAAATAACGTGCTGTAGAACCATCATACCACATATTTCCAGAAGTATTTATACGGGCTCTAACATTGTTTATGCTCAATTCAGCAGAACCCTGTCCCCTACGACATCTTTCTAATTCTGCTTTCTTTGCTGGTTTCTTAACTGCACCTTTATATGTCTCTGCATATGCAGTTGCTCCAACAAGCATAAAGCACATCAATAATAATGATATTTTACTGCTAATATGTTTCATATACTATTTATTTTTTATCTGTAATTATTAGAACTGATAAGATACCCCTAAATAAATCATTCTTGGTGTAGAGTAATTATAGTATGCATTGTTATAATACATAGTATAATAATCTCTGTATGATTGTTCATTTAGTTGTCCTTGAATTATTGTTTGTGTTTCAGGGTCAGTTAAGTATCCGTTGTCTTCAGGGTCCCCTGTTACACCATAAACACCTCTAACATTCTTAATATTAAATACGTTTGTTATTCTTGCAAAGAAGTTTAACATAGTAGTTTTCTTTCCTACTTTCAAAGTGTAAGATTTATCAATGTTCATATCCACACGGAATGTCCATGGTAAACGAGCTCCTCTGAAACTACCAACGATTGTGTTTTGTATGTTACTGAAATATTTAGTGTAAGGTGCTCCTGATTGGGCTACTCCTGTAATGTTGAATCCTAAGTTTTGGAACCATCTGATGTTTTTAACTCTTTCATTTCCATCTTTATCAACAACTACTCTTGTTGTTGTTGGTCCATTATATTTATCTCCTCCTTGGAAACGGAAGTCTAAGTTTACTTTGAATTCGTGTCTTCTATCGTCTGCAATAGGGAACAACATTTTGATATTAGGATAACCTGCCTTGATTAAAGATACCAATGTTGTTGTAGGTAATCCTGTTGTTCCTTCTGCATATTGTAAAGTATAGTTAGCATTGATTCTAACATTCTTTGAACGTCTTAAATCGTATGAAACTGTAAAACCTTTTGTAGTCATGAAATCTTGGTTTTCATAAGAATAGTACATGTTTGTAGGGTCTGCTCCAACATATTGTACTATGTTGATAAGGTCTCTTGTTTGTTTGTAATACGCTGTTATACCCAATGCTGATGATTTAGACAACACTTGTTGGAATCCTAATTCATAGTTTGTAATTTTTTCAGGTTTCAAATTAGGATTAGTAAATACCGCTCCATTCATTTTTTCCATGAATAAGTATCCTGCATAGTTTGCTTGCCATGCTCCTTCTGATGGACGACGAGCAATAACATCATAAGATGCTTTAAATTCTGATTTATCCGATACTGGGAATGAGAATGCTACACGAGGCATTGCTACATATTGTGGTTTATAATCTTCAAACGCATCTGTTGATATTTGTGTTGGTAATCCTGTTTCAGTTAAAGTTCCTTTTCTATATGGTAAAGGTTGTCCTGAAGCACCTGCAACATCATCTGGATTTGAAACTAATTCTCCATTTGCAGTATACCAAGCATTTTCACTTGCATTACGATAACCTCTAATTTCTACATTATCAACAGTAGTTGATGATGATAATTTATCTACGTAAACTACATATCCATCACCTATACCATTAGGTATGTCTGTACGTCCAGCAGCTCTTAATTCTCCTGCTGTATATGAAGAATATAATGTATAAGGGTCTTTCAATCCCATTTGATTACCATCAAACCTATCTACACGAAGACCTATATTGAAAATCAAATCTCTAAAGAAGAATTTATCTTGAACATATCCTGCTGCGTAGATTGGTTCCCAAGCTCCGATATTTCTATTTCCATCAACACCTGCAAAGAAATCTTGTAAAGATTGTTTTCCTATTAATTTATTTCCTCTATGGTCATACCCATAATAACTAACCAATGCATTACCTGTATTGTATAATTCATCAGCAGAGAACATATCTAAAGAGAATGTAGAAGGGTCATAACTATCAATGTCTATATATTCTGTTCCATCTACTGCCAAACCTAATGCTTGACGTATTTGTTTATCAAAGAATGTTTGACTACCTGCATCATAACGTCTATCGTATGTTACATATGGTATTGTAGAAGAATTATCTATAATAGGATTATCTAAATCTCTATATAATAAGTGTTGATTCGCTTCTTGTTTCATTATAGTCCACAATCCTGAAGCATTCAATGAATAACCTCTATATATAGATTGGTCATATTGAAATCCTAATTCTAATTGATGAGCTCCAACGTCAGCAGAAACTCTTGCTGCAGCATAAATATATTGATTTTCTGATTTAGAATAAGAAGATGTTACAACTCCAACGTTTGTAAACATACTATAAACAGAAAGTGGAGAATCTCCATTTACCAATCCATTTATACTTCTCAAATTATCATAATTTATAGTATACCCATAATCTCTCAAATCTTGGAATTCATCGCTAAAATAAATTTGAGATGTATATGCTGACATACTTGGATTGTACTCAGAAGGAGTATAGTCTACCTGATAATCTAACCAACCATTGTGTTGGTAAACATATTCTTTACTACCATCTCCATCAATATCCATTCTTACTAATTCGTATGAATTTCTCTTGTGAGTATTGAAATATCCAACGTGTCCATAACGGAATAAATTATCTCCGTGATCTTTACTATAAGTTTCTCCATAAGATCTTGAATAAGATCCTACAACATTAAATATAACGTTTTTAATTAAAGCAGAACTACCTTCTTCAGAAGGGAACTTTTGTGTAAAGTCTGCCATAACTTGAAAACTATTACTATATGATTCTGAGTTATTGAAATTGTTCAATAACATTGAAGAAACTCCTCCATTCATTCCTTTTCCGTAAGTGTATTCTGCGTTAATTTGCAAACTACTATTTTTAGAAAAACGGAAATCTAAACCTCCATCAAGATAAATAGAAGCGCTTCCTAAGTTTGGTTTACGACCAACTCTTTCAAAATCATTTAATGTTAAGAATTCTGCCGCATAGTTTACTGCTCCTGTTGCAGGATTGAATACTAAAGGATTTTGTCTCAATCTTTCCAATACATCATCTTTTACCATATAATATCTTCTATCTTTTGGTCTGATGTATCCATCTGCTGAATACGAAGCAAAACCAGCTAAACGATAACCAATAACGCTATTTTCTACTCCAGTTTCTTTGTTTTTCTTCTTATATAAAGGACCTGTAAAGAAGATGTCTGCTCTATGATACCCTCTTGTATCCAAAAATTCAGAAGTTTGATATTGAACAAAACCTTGGAATTGATTTTGTGGAGGTAATAATGTAATATTTGTTGCACCTCCGATAGCTTCACCTATACTTGCAGGTGTACCTCCTAAGATAACTTGAACTTCCGCGATTGATTGTTTTGGAATGTTCACAGAACCTTTTTTAGCAACTCCGTTTACATAAGTTTTCATTTGGTCTTGTCCACGTGCACTACCTGCACCACCTTCATTGTCTGTAATACCTCCTACTGAAGCGATGATACCATCAACTGTGTTGGCAGTCATCTTATCGAGGTCTTCTGCAGAAATACGCTTTCCTGATTCAGAAGAACCTTGGTCTATCAAAGGAATAGAATATTCTACAACTTCTAGAACATCTAAGACTTCTGCTGTAGGAGTCATTTCTAAACTACCTTCCAATGTAAAACCAGAAGCTTTAACTTGTACACCAGTTTTCAAGACAGTCTTGTAACCCATGAACGAAGCTCTGATGTCATACGCACCAGGAGAAAGCGGTTTAATTTGATAATTACCATTAATATCCGTTGTAGCTCCTCCCATTTGTTGACCATTTTGTTCAACAATGACATTCACAAACGGCAATGGTTCCTTTGTCTGTGAGTCTGTAATAGTACCCGTAAGAGTTCCTTGCGAATACAACATCAGACTGGTTGTCAACAACAACCCGAGTGTAAAGAATAATTTTCTCAACATGCCCATTTCTTTTATGTGTTTCTTAGATTTATAATTTCACTATTTATATGGTCTTTCTAATATCGTAGAATAGATAACAGCATCTTTTAAAGAAAACTTTTTATTCTGTTCTACTGAAAGTATTTGTTTGTCTTTTTTTTCTATTTGCTCAATCTCATCTCTTTCCTTATGAACATCTTTCTTGACATTACTAGTATAAGACACCTCCTCTTGCAAAGCATCTTCTATATCTGTGATTTCTTCTAAATCACAAACTTGCTCATTTTCTTGAAAAGGCTCACGCATCGCTTTTATTACCCTAACAAAAAAAACTCCAACCAATAATATCAATGTTATTAAAAAAACACTCATAATCCACTTTTTAAGTTGGCAAATTTACAAGAAAAAAATTATCTCACAAATTTTTATTAACAATAATTTATTGAAGAGAACTTTAAATGTCTCTCCAATAAATTATTAAATTTTCCTATTTACTTGTTTTAAGTTGTTTCTTTTTTTCAGAGCGAGTTATTGTAAAGTATGCTATAGGACAAGCAACACAAAGCGAAGCAAAAGCTCCAATTGCTACACCTATAAACAAGGCAAATGCAAAACCTCTCAATACTTCTCCTCCGAATATAAATACTATCAACAATACTAATAAAGTAGAACCCAATGTATTGAATGTACGACTAAGTGTTTGATTCATCGCATCATTCATCACCTTTCCATAAGGAGACTTAGGATACAACTTCACATTTTCTCTAACACGGTCAAACACAATTACAGTATCATTAATAGAGTATCCAATCACTGTCAATATAGCCGCAATAAATTGTTGATCTACCTCTAAGTTAAATGGTAATATTCCACTAAATAATGAGAATATTCCTATAGTTATTAAGGCATCAAAAGTTAAAGAAACTAAACCTGCTAATCCGTATTGCCATTTTCTAAATCTCAATCCTATATAGATAAAGATTAAAACTAATGATATTACAACAGATATTACAGCTGAAGTTTTTATATCATCTGCCATTGTAGGTCCAACTATTTCAGAACTAATAATTCCTAATGGACTCTTCATAGTAGATTCAAATTGTTCAAGTGTAATTTTTTCTCCATAGAATTTAGCAACACCTTTATGCAATTTTTCTATCACCTCTGCCTTTACTGCTTCACTATCTTCTTTTACTTTGTAGTCTGTTGTAACTTTAACTTGGTAAGCAGGCCCGAAAGTTTTTACCTCAGGAGCAGTACCAAATTCTTTTTGCAATTCGCCACGAACCTCTACAGGATTAACATCTTTATCAAATCTAATAACGTATGTTCTTCCACCAGAGAAATCAATACCATAATCTAAACCTTTAAAAGCTAACGAACCAACAGAAAGCAATACCAATGCAATAGCTACAATCATTTGAGATTTATGGTTACCAACAAAATTAACTTTTGGATTTCTTAAGAAGTTCTTAGTTAACTTATTGTAGAAAGTAATATTCTTTGTTGCATTCTTTCTTTTTAACATTGATTCAAATACCAATCTTGAAATAAAGATACTTGAGAACAATGAAGTAAGGATACCTATACATAATGTGATAGCAAAACCTTGAATAGGACCACTACCAAAATATGCTAATACTATACCTGTTAATAATGTTGTTACGTTACCGTCTATAATTGCTGAATATGCAACTTTATATCCATCAGATATTGCTGAGCCTACATTCTTACCAGCTAACAATTCTTCTTTAATACGTTCGTAGATAATTACGTTTGCATCGACAGCCATAGCCATTGTTAAAACTATACCTGCTATACCTGGCAATGTTAATACTGCTCCAATAGAAGCTAATGTTCCCATCAAGAAGAAGATATTAACAAACAAAGCACAACATGCTGCTATACCTGCCATATTATAGAAGAATATCATATAGATAAACACTAAAAGGAAAGCAACTACGAAAGAAACCAAACCTGTTCTAATTGATTCTTCTCCCAAAGAAGGTCCAACTACTGATTCTTGAACCATTTTTGCAGGAGCGGTCAATTTACCTGACTTAAGAATATTTGCTAAGTCTTTAGCTTCTTCAACTGTAAATTGTCCAGAGATTTCAGAACGACCTCCTGTTATTTCAGAACTAACATTTGGAGCAGAATAGACAACTCCATCTAACACAATAGCTATACTGTTCCCTATATTACTACCTGTAATCTTCGCCCATTTACGAGCCGCTTCATCTTTCATCGCCATTGAAACAATAGGGTTTCCTTGCTGATTAAAGTCACTATTTGCATCAGATATAACATCACCATCTAATAAAGGTGTTTTTGCTTTATTAGTTAGTTGCAAAACATATAATTCATACTCATTAGTTTTTTCAATAGGTTTTGCACCCCACGCAAATATAACATCTTGTGGAAGTAATTTAGAGGCTTGTGCAAGCATTCTATCAATTTCCGCTCTATTATTTGCAGTTGCTGTTCCTACTACACATCTTTGCATCATAGCACCATTATTAAGGTGTGCAAATTTTGACAACAAAGGATTCTTAACCTTGTTTTCTTGTGTAGTGTCTACATTTTGCAACCATTCATCTGCCGCAATAAGCGATTGAAATACATCACCTGCATTTCCAGCTAACCAAAATTGCAATTGAGCAGAACCTTCCAATAATTTACTTACTCTTTGAGGATCTTTAACACCTGGCAACTCAATAGCGATTCTTTCAGTTGCTTCTAATTTTTGAATAGTTGGTTGAGATACACCAAACTTATCTATACGTTTTGACAAAACTTGGAAAGTTCTATCGTAAGATTCAGTGCATTCTTGTCTAATTGCACTAATCACTTCTGCGTTTGTGGAATTAGCTGTTATTCCTTTTTCTTTCAGCTTAACTCTGAAAAATGCAGAAAGATCCACTTTTGAGGTTTTATTTGCTTCATTCACTTGGTTTTCAAAGCAATCAATAAATTTCTCCCCTGTGGTCTTGTGTTCTTCTTCTGCTTTCTTAATCAAATCTGAAAGCACCTGATTCCCAGGATCTGACGCTAAATTTTTAAGAACATCAACTGTGTAAACTTCCATCATAACGTTCATACCACCTTTTAGGTCCAAACCTAAATTCACTTCTCTCGCTTTACATTCTTTGTAAGAGAATTTTCTTATCCACAAGAAGTTGTAAGCTGTTTGTTCAGAAACAGAATCCAAATAAAAGTTTTCTCTCTCTGTGGAAATTGAATCAAAAATTTCTTGCTCACGTAAAGCATCTCCTTTTGCTAAGTTTTTTGCTATAGTCTTAGCGTATTGATTTGTCGCATACTCTTTTGCATCGCTTTCTACTTGCTTTGTGAAGTAAGTAAACGATAGTTGATACAAACAAATCAACGCAAATAC
>X208_Red_Sheep__coassemble_24_pt1 | contig 13988 bp, 7 predicted proteins | sample X208_Red_Sheep__metabat2_high_PE_002 | metagenome-assembled genome bin X208_Red_Sheep | reverse complement strand
GTCTAAAATACAAATTCTTCCATCATCAAGTTTTATAATCCAATCAGGATAAAACAAAGGAATATTAAACGTTAAACCCGCTCCATAATATTTTGTAGGAAATTGATTTTTTACTCCTCTAATAAAATCTATTTGATTTTCAAATTCGTATCCTTGTGTATTATTGTTGTTATATTGATAAGCAAAGTTTAATTCTGTGCTACTATTTTTAAAGAATAAAGGCAAATAAAATTTTGTTGTAGCAGATGTAATGTTTGAAACATTGTTTCCAAGTGTTGAGGATTGAGAAAATTCCATTTCAAAGCCTTTTGTAGGAGTTATATCATTTTTTGCCTGTGCGTGTAAATGCGTATAAGAAACCCCATATCCTAATATATTGTATGGATTTGAAGCTTTCTTTTCAAGTTGGCTAAGAGTATATTTAAAATCTAATTGCAATTTATTAACCGTTCTTCTTGTACTCCAAGAATATGGAAGACCTATATTAACACCTGCTAAATATTCTTGTTGCAATTTATTGTCTGAAAAGTTTCTTAATTTGTATTCTGCCTCCAAATCTATTATTGGATAAAATCCACTATAAGTATAAGTCATATAAGCCCCGTGCCAAGAATCTTTTACATTGTATTTATATCCTACTTGAAAGATTGAAGTAGATAAAAGATTTTGAGAAGAAGCACTAACGCCTAATCCAAAGTTCACTTTCTTTAAATTAAGGAAAATAGGTAGCCAAGAATGAAAATTAAATAAGTTGTTTATTTTCTTATATTCCTTGCTTTCATATCTTATAGTATCGTTATATTCTGTTGGCAAAAGGAAATTTTCTTGTCTTTGCAACTCTTCAACAAAGATTTGTGGCTTATTTTTTTTGTTAATGTCTAAATTTTGATTTCCCTTTGAAGATTTAGCAAGAAAATATCCATCACTATTATATGCCGAAACAATAAGTTCATTCTCTTTCAAGCAATATCCACCTAAGCCAAATGCTGTTTCGGTTAATTGTTTTGCTGTTTTAGAATCCAAATCGTATGCTATCAACTCATATTTTGAGTCAATATCTTTTAAGAAATAAAGAGTGTTATCACTACGTCTTAAATTAGAAATATTATCGTATGAAGGTGAAAGAATTTCTTCTTTATTTCCATTTTCAACATCAACCCTTACTATGTTTTTTCCTTTTGAAGAAGTTTCTATTAGGTAGATATATTTCCCGTCTTCGCTCCAAGCAGGATAAGAAATTGCATCGGAAGAAATTATTCTTTTTATTGTATAGTTTCTTTCTTCATCAAAGTTCAAAACAACTAAACTTTGAGCATATTCGTTTGTAGATTCTATACACGCTATTTGATTTTCATTTATTGGATAATAAGTTGGAGTAAAGAAAGTTTTGTTTTTGGTTAGCGTTTTTGTTTTTCCCGAATATATATCAAGTTCTGTTATATTTGCATATGTTTCTTGCTCCCAGCGTTTATCCAATGCGTTTTGAGAATAGAGTAATTTACCATTTTTATAATCGAAATAAGAGTGCATTAAATAAGGCAATTTCACTATTTCTTCTAATCCATTTGGAGTATATTGCACTAATTTTTGCACCTCAAAAGAACTCGATTGCAAAGCAAGAGTTGTGTCTTTTCCTATTAAGATTGGATTTAAATAATGAGTGTAATACTCTTTCTTTATGTTAAATGTGTCTAATTTTGACTTATTTTCTTTCTGATTTAAAAACTGATTATAATCCTCTTTCCAAAGAGGCATTATGCTATCTATTAATTCTGCATAAATTTTTCTATGTGGTAATTTCAAGTTTAAGCTATCTGCCTTATTAAACCAAAGAAATTTCCACCACGATTTTGCAGTTGTAGTCATTACATCTGCAAAAACATCTTTTCCATATTTATTTCTTGCGTATGAAGCCATATAATACCCAAACACATAATCGTTTGGAACAAAATCTTTCATACTTTCAAGTTTTGCTTTATGGAATTTATACGCTCCTTTTTCAAGAAGTTGAGCTTTAAATTGATTATAAAACTCTGGATTTTGACCTCTACCTGTTGAGGCTAAGGCTGTTTCTGCTAAAACTGCATCTCCTTCTATAAACCAATTAGGAATAAGCAAAGCATTCACTCCAAGCAAGAAATGTTCTCCTAAAAGATTTGTTAAAGTCTTTGAAACACCTTTATAAGGAGCATAATATTGACAAGCATGACGATATTCGTGAATAGCCAAATGCCAATCCCACGGATAAGCAAAATAAGTTGGTGAAGGCGTTGGATTAAATTCCAATCTTTTTGGTGCCCATGTTGTCATACCATTTGACTTTGCTGTGTAGGGGTGAATTAAAATTGGAATTTTTGGAGCATTCGTTCCAAGAGTTGTGCCAATATGATCAACCATTGTATCAAGCACAAGAGCAAGTCTTTGAGCTCTTGCTTCATAACTTTGTGGATATACTAATTGAAACTCATTTGTGTTGATTTCTCTCCATTTTACCCCACTATTATCTGTTTTGCTAACATTATATTGAGCAAACAAAGAAGAAAAACACATCAAAAGAGCAATAAACACAAAAGCCCTCTTGCTATTTTTAACAAGAGGGTCTATGTTTATATGTTTAAGTAAATTATTTTTGAGGAACATTTTTTAAAGTTTCTACTAAATAATTCCAGAATAAACTTACAGAAGGTATATTCACTCTTTCGTCAGGTGAATGTGGGTTTTGGATTGTTGGTCCAAAAGAAATCATATCCCAATTCTTGTAAACTCCTCCTAAAAGTCCGCATTCTAATCCTGCGTGTATTGCCATAACTTTTGGAGTCTTTCCATAAAGTTTGTTATATGTAGTTTGCATTGTAGAAAGTATTGGACTTTGCATATTAGGCTTCCAACCAGGGTATCCTCCTGTGAATTCTATTTCGCCACCTGCAAGTTCTATAACACTTGCCATCATTTCAGCGAAATCTTCCTTAGCACTATCAACGCTACTTCTTAATAACGCACAAGCCTTTATTTGTTTTCCATCGCTTTTTACTATTGCAAGGTTAGAAGATGTTTCAACAAGATTTTCCATTGAATCACTCATTCTGTAAATTCCATTAGGACAAGCATAGATTGCACGAATCACTCTTGCCATTGCAGAAGAATCTATGAAACTTTCTGGATTTGCTGTTTCTTCTAATGCAATTAAGATTTCAGGCTCTACTGCTGAAAGTTCGTTTTTGATAATTTCAGTAAGGTTTGCAAGTATTTGTTTTGCTTCTTCTACCTTTGCAGCAGGAAGTGCTATTGTGCAGAATGCTTCTCTTGGGATTGCATTACGCAAACTACCACCATTTATATCGCAAACTCTAACTTCTACTTTTTCTAATGCTTTTAATATTCTGAAAAGTATCTTATTTGCATTTCCTCTTTGAAGAATGATGTCCATTCCACTGTGTCCACCTTTCAATCCTTTGATTGATAAAGCAAATGCTTTGTAAGAAGAATCAAAAGCCTCTGTTGTGTAATCAAATGTAATAGTTGCGTCAATTCCTCCTGCACAACCTACATAAAGTTCACCTTCTGTTTCTGAGTCAAGGTTCAAAAGAATATCTCCTTCTAACTCTCCTGCTTTTAATCCAAAGGCTCCTGTCATTCCTGTCTCTTCATCTATTGTGATAAGAGCTTCTATTGGACCGTGTTCTAAGGTTTTGTCTTCCAAAACAGCCAATGCTGCTGCTACTCCTATACCATTGTCTGCTCCAAGTGTAGTTCCTGTTGCTTTTACCCATTCTCCTTCAATTCTTGGTAGGATTGGATCAGTTAAAAAGTCGTGTTTTGTATCGTTATTCTTTTGAGGAACCATATCACAGTGTGCTTGCAAAATCACACCTTTACGATTCTCCATTCCTTTCGTTGCTGGCTTACGCATTATCACGTTTCCAACTTCGTCAAGCTTATATTCTATGTTATTTTCTTTTGCAAACTCAACTAAGGCTGCAACAATTTTTTCTTCATGTTTTGAAGGGTGTGGAATAGAACAAATCTTATCGAAATGTTTCCATAAGCCTTTTGGCTCTAAGTTTAATAATTCGCTCATAATCTTATTTATTTATTGTTATTTTAATCTACCTTGCCATATAAACGTATTGTTTGGAAGTTTTAGTCTTTTAATATCTATTTGCTTATCAAATATTCCATAGACCGTAGCACCACTTCCCGAAAGTGAAGCATAGATTGCACCATTCTTATACATCAATTCTTTCATTTCTTCTAAGATTGGGTATTTAGGGAACAAACTATCTTCAAAATCGTTCTTTAAAACCCCTCTCCACTCCTTTATATCGGGTAAAGATGTGTAAGAAACCTCACTTGCTTTTGGCACAACACCACGATAAGCCTCAGCAGTAGAGATTCTTAGCTCTGGTTTAATAAGCAAAACACAATACTTACTTAAATCAAGTGTTATATCCTTAGATTTTTCTCCCTTTGAAAAAACGTAAGTCGGCTTATTCTTTACAAAAAACGAACAATCGCTACCAATTTGTGCTGCAAGGGAAAGCATTTTCTCTTCCTCAATTCTTAGATTGAAAAGAAAATCCAAAAGTTTCAAAGTAAAAGTTGCATCACTACTTCCTCCGCCTAAGCCAGCAAAGGCAGGAATTTGTTTATGCAAATGAATATTTAAATAAGGTATAGACTTATATTCTTCTCTTAAAAGATTAACTGCCTTTATGCAAAGATTATCTTGTGCAGAGGTATTTCCAATATCTAATCCGCTTATTTTAAAACAATCTTGCTTTGCATCGCTTGGTCTAATCTCTAAAACATCACACAAATCCACAGGATAGAAAATAGATTCTATATTATGGTATCCGTCATCTTTTCGCTTTTCTACAATACTCAGCCCAATATTTATCTTGCAATTAGGAAAAAAAATCATTTCTTTTTTCTTTTTTGCAAATATACAAAAACCCCACGATTTTTTTCTTTGTTTTAGAAAATTATTTCTTTGAATTATTTTTTTAATTCTTTGAATTATTTTATTTTTTCTTTGCTTTAATTTATTATTCTATTAAAAGTTGTAATTTTGCAAGCGTTTTTTAAAAAAATATATATGGCAAAGAATCTTGTAATAGTGGAGTCGCCTGCTAAGGCAAAGACAATAGAGAAGTTTTTAGGAAAAGATTTTGTGATAATGTCGAGTTTTGGACATATTCGCGGCCTTCCGTCAAAGGATATGAGCATTGATTTGGAAAACAACTTTGAACCTAATTATATAATCACAGAAGATAAAGTTAAGGTAGTAAAAGAATTAAAAGCCGCAGTAGAAAAAGCAGAATTTGTTTGGCTTGCTTCCGATGAAGACCGCGAGGGAGAGGCTATTGCTTGGCATTTGAAAGAGGCATTAAACCTTGACGAAAGCAAGACTAAGAGAATAGTTTTTAATGAAATCACAAAAAACGCTATTCTTAAAGCTGTGGAAAATCCTCGCAACATTGACCTTAACCTTGTAAACGCTCAACAAGCTCGAAGAGTGCTTGACAGAATTGTAGGTTATGAAATTTCACCTGTTCTTTGGAAAAAGGTTAAGCCTTCTTTAAGTGCAGGAAGAGTTCAATCGGTTGCCGTTAGACTAATTGTAGAAAGAGAAAAAGAAATCAATAATTTCAAAGAAAATAAGAGCTATAAAGTAGTTGCAGACTTTCAAACCTCAAAACAAGCCTTAATTTCGGCTACTTTAAACCAAAGATTTGAAACAAAAGAGCAAGCCTTAGAATTTTTAAAAGAAAGTTCCTTGGCAGATTTCACCGTTCAAGCAGTGGAAAAAAAGCCCGCAAAACAAAGTCCCGCAGCACCGTTTACAACATCTACCCTTCAACAAGAAGCAAGTAGGAAATTAGGTTTTCCTGTTGCAAGAACAATGCAAGTTGCTCAACAATTATATGAAGCAGGGTACATTACTTATATGAGAACTGACTCAGTAAATCTCTCAGACCTTGCTCTTTCACAAGCAAAAGAGTTAATCTTGAAAGAATACGGCGAAGAATACTTTAAATCTCGCAAATACTCAAATAAAATCAAAGGGGCACAAGAGGCTCACGAAGCAATTCGTCCTACCGTTCTTAGCAATACTGAGATAAATCTTGATTCTTCTGCTCAAAGACTTTATGACCTTATAAGAAAACGCACTATTGCCTCTCAAATGGCAGATGCAAAACTTGAAAAAACAAATATCGCAATAAACATCTCTAATCGTGAGGAGAAATATCTTTGTCAAGGAGAGGTAATTCTTTTTGATGGATTTATGAAAGTCTATCAACACACTGCAAATGATGAGGAAGAAACAGAGAATACAAATCAAAAACTTCTTCCTGCGGTAAATCAAGGCGAAAAATTACAACATTTAACAACTAAGGCAACAGAAACCTTCAACAATCACCCTCCTCGCTACAACGAAGCAAGCCTTGTAAAAAAATTAGAAGACCTTGGAATTGGTCGTCCTTCGACTTACGCTCCTACAATCTCTACAATACAAAAAAGAGAGTATGTAATAAAAATGGATAAGCCTGCTTTGGTTAGAGAAATAGAGATTATAATTTCTGAAAACAACACAATAAAGCAAATAAGCAAAAAAGAAAATTACGGAGCAGAGAAATCAAAACTCAATCCTACCGACATAGGAATAATTGTTACTGATTTTCTTTCTCAACACTTCACTGACGTAATAGATTACAACTTTACAGCAGAGGCAGAAAAAGAATTTGACTCTATTGCACAAGGAAAAGAAGATTGGAAAAATATGATTAGAGATTTTTACACTCCTTTCCACAACGAAGTCCTTGCTTCCGAAAAAACAGAACGCTCTTCGGGGGAAAGATTGCTTGGAGTAGAGCCTCAAAGTGATAAAAACGTCTATGCAAAGATTGGACGCTTTGGTGCAATGATACAAATCGGAGAATCTACCGATGAAGAAAAGCCACGTTTTGCTTCTTTGACAAAAGAACAATCAATCAACACAATCACATTAGAAGAAGCCTTGAATCTTTTTAAACTTCCAAGAGTTGTAGGTCAATACAACGGAATGGATATTATAGCAAATACAGGTCGTTTTGGCCCTTACATTTCTCACAACAAGGTAAACGTTTCTATTCCTAAGACTTCTTCTCCTATGACTATTAGCCTTGAAGAATGTATTGCTTTATTGGAAGAAAAAAACAAAAAACAATTACCTATCAAAACTTTCGCTAATGGTGCTGAATTATTAAATGGTAGATATGGAGCCTACATTAAATATGAGGGAAATAACTACAAGATTCCAAAAACAATGACTGCTGAATCTATTGACGAGAAAGCTCTTGAAGAAATCATAAATCAAACTCCTACAAACAAAAAAGGAAAGAAAAAATGAAAAAAATCGGTTTTTTAATCTTGCTTTGCACTTTGTCATTCTTTGGCTTTTCTCAAAATCTTTTTCAATACAGTGGATTTTCGGGAGGAATGATGGTGCATAGTGGTTATTTACAATCGAAAAACTTTACAATAGCTACAAATAGTGGTCATTCCCTACAAAATCTTCAAGCAAAAGGCGTACCCTTTGGCATTGGAGGTGCTGCAAAGGTTCATTTAGGAAAATATTTAAGAGTTGGAGGCGAAGGATACGTTTCTAATCTTAATTATGGTGAATACAATAGTATTTTTAGTCTTTCTTACGGTGGAGTATTAGTTGATTGCATTTGGCAAAACAAACGTTTTTCTCCCTACATTGGAGTTTTATTTGGTGGAGGTAGCACTCAAAACACTACTCTCTTTGCATCTACACCCGATGACTTTATTGCAGAAGAAAATGTTTCATACAGAAAAAACTCTTTCTTAGCCTTAACACCTTTTGTTGGAGTAGAATATGCTTTAAATGATAAGATTCGCCTAACTCTTAAAGCAGATTATTTAGTTAATCTAAATTCTGCACCTAACGACTTTGCAAGTGGAGTTAGAGTTTTCGTTGGTTTTATGTTTTATCGTTTAAAAAGCGAATAAAAATGTATCTTTTTAAGACTTTCATCGTAAACAAGGCGTAAGAAATAATAAACAAAGAAAAAAGATGCTTGTAAAAATATTCAAAAAAAAGTACACTTTACAATTACTGATTCTATCAATTGTTCCGATAATCTTTTGGGCTCAGGCTTTCATTGCCCCTCCTGAGGTAATAACTAATAAGTTTGATATGCCTATTTATAAAGTCATTTACGACTTTGCAAAAGGCTATCCTTTGTTTTCAAGCATAACGGCTTTTGTTCTTGTAATTCTTCAAGGATTGTTGCTAAATCAGTTGTTTACAAATAATCATTTAAGTCAAAAAAACACATTCCTTCCTGCTTTTATCTATATTCTTTTGATGAGTTGTTCTTATCATTGTATGACTCTTAACTCAATGTTATTTTCTAACTTTCTTATCATTTTTGCTCTTTATTTCTTTTTAAATTGCCACGACAAAAAAGAAGGGATTGATGAAATCTATAATTCTTGTGCCCTACTTTCATTAGCAAGTTTGTTTTACGCTCCTGCAATTCTATTCATTCTTTGGATTTGGATAGGGTTAATAATCTATAAAATCTACAAGTGGCGTAGTTGGGTAATGAGTATTTTAGGACTTATCACTCCTTATATTTTGCTCTTCATATTCTATTACCTTAATCAAATGGATATTCAAGAAAATCTATTATCTACCTCTAAGGGTTGGTTGCATTTTGATTTGCAATTCTTAAATCAACCTATACAAGTAGTCTATATTGCAAGCCTTTTATTATTTTCTATTCCTGCAATCTTCACTACACTTTCCTCAAGAAGCAACCGAGTAATAGAATACAGAAAAAAATCAGCGGTAATGTTCACCTTATTGATTATTTCTTTAATTCCATTTTTTCTTTCAAAGACTGAATATAATATGTCTTTCGTTTTCGCAATTTCACTTGCATTTTTCCTCTCAAATTTCTTCCTTCAATATAACAATGAAAGAAAAAGTGACACTTTCTTTATGATATTCTTACTAATATCAATCATTAAAGTTTTCTTCCCTCACTAATTTTTTGTACTTTTGCAAAATTAGAAACATAATTTAATACAAAGATATGAAATTTGGAGTAGTAATTTTCCCTGGTTCTAATTGTGACCACGATATGGTTTACCTTTTAAGAGACCTTTTAAAACAAGAAGTGGTAGAACTATGGCATAAAGACACAGACTTACAAAATTGTGATATGATAATCCTTCCTGGTGGTTTTTCATACGGAGATTATCTTCGTAGCGGTGCAATAGCAAGCCTTTCTCCTATAATGGAAAGCGTAAAGGCCTTTGCAAACAAAGGTGGATATGTACTTGGAGTTTGCAATGGTTTTCAAATTCTTTGTGAAAGTGGTCTTTTGGAAGGTGCTTTGCTTGCAAATAACAATCAAAAATTCGTTTGCAAAAACCAATACATAGCAACTCAAACAACAAACACCGTTTTCACAAAAGATGCTGTAAAAGGAAAAGCCCTAAACATTCCTATTGCACACGGAGAAGGACGTTTCTTTGCAGATGAAGAAACAATAAAACGTCTAAACGAAAACGATCAAATACTTTTCCGCTATTGCGACAAAGAAGGCAATGTAGATGTAGCATACAACCCTAACGGAAGCGTAGAAAACATTGCCGGAATAACAAATAAAACAAGAAACGTATTTGGAATGATGCCTCACCCTGAACGTTGTTCCGATGCAGAGCTTGGAAACACAGACGGGTTAGTTTTATTTGAAAGCCTTTTAAAATATATAGGAAAATAAAAATTGTTAAAACAATTCTTTTCCAATAAAGAAACAATAGAATGCGGTTGCGATGAAGCAGGACGAGGCTCTTTAGCAGGACCTGTTGTCGCAGCCGCTGTTATTTTACCACAAGATTTCTCGCATCCTTTGCTTAATGATTCTAAAAAATTAAGCGATAAGCAAAGACGTTTTCTTCGTCCTATCATTGAACAAAACGCATTAGCCTATTGCGTAGGCTTTGTAAGCAATCAAGAAATCGATAAGATAAATATCCTTCAAGCAAGTTTTCTTGCAATGAATAGAGCTATTGAGGGCTTAAAACAAAAACCTGAATTACTCTTAATTGACGGCAATCGCTTTAACAATAAAACCGATATTGCCTTTCAGTGTATTGTAAAGGGTGATTCTCTTTATCAATCAATTGCCGCAGCCTCAATACTTGCCAAGACATATAGAGATGACTATATGTTAAATCTTCATAAAGAATTTCCAAAATATCATTGGGATAAAAATATGGGCTATCCCACAAAGCAACACCGTCAAGCAATTATAGAAAACGGAATAAGCCCATTTCACAGAAAGAGTTTTAATCTTTCATATCAAACGAGCTTATTCTAAAAACTTAAAATCTGGATTATTCTACAACTATTTTTGCAGTTTGAGTTGTTATTCTGTTGTATGCTTTTATCATATAAGTACCAGCAGAGACTTCATTTAGTGTAAAGTTGTAGTCATTTGTTGCAAACACTTTTTGTCCTAAGGCGTTGTAAACCTCTATTCTTAAATCGGTTTGTGTTGATTCTACTCTAACTAAACGATTATTGTTTGTTATTGTTATTTCACTGTCTTTTGCTTCTTCTATAACACTTGCTTTTTTAAACAATACTTGGAATCTATCTGCATTCTCTCCTTCTGAAATATGAGTTGTGTATGCTACATCTTCACTCATCTTTATTTCTTCTTCGTTGTCTATCAAGAATACTGATATTCCTTCTGGTATGTTTTCTACTACAAATGATATTGTGTCGTTTGCAAAACTGCGAACGTTCATTGTTGCATAGTATGGTAATTCTTTTACTTCTTCTTTCACCAAAGCAATACCTTCTGTTACAAAATATGGTTCTGCGATTTCTCCTATTGCAAATAGTTTGTTTGCATCAAAGATATCGTAGTTTTGTTCTGCTTCTTGATTGTGTGCAAAGTAAAGTTTTGATTTATGATTTCCTTTTACAAGTGATAGTTCTACAAACTCTCTTGGTGCTACTTGTGATTTTGCTTGTGTTGGTGGGTAGTTTGTTAATTGAGTTTTTGAGAATGTTACTTGATTTCCAGATTCTAAATTAACAAAGAAACCTTCTGTCATTGCAATATCTCCTGATGTTACAGGAGTATAAGTTTGTACTTTTTGTCCATTAACAGTCTCTGTACTATTTGTTAATCTGTAAATACATTGTCCTTGAATAGTATGATTATCACCATCTTTATTACCATTAACAAACTTACTTACGCTTAATTTTGCAGGATATGGATTTGATAATGCCATCCAACGACCGCCATTTCCTTCTTGCACGTTCTTTGTTACTGTGAATGTGTCTGCGTTGTTTAATTGATATTTAGCTGGTTGAGAGAAATTATACGATGTCATAATTGTTCCGCTTGTTCCTTCTGCATTCCAAACAAATAAATCACCGTATGTTGTATAGGTTACAACTCCTTTATAGAATGGCCAAGCAAAATAACCTTCTCCTGTTCCTACTTCTTCATCATATAATGCCCATTCATCGCTCCAATCTCCTTGGCCATAATCAAATTCAGAAATTGAAATATCTGAACCTGAAACAGGCTTGATACACTCTAATTTATAATTTTCAAATGGCGCTCCTATGAAAGTCCATTTATCCATATCTTTTTGTGGAGTTTCTACTTCTACAATACCTCCTACGTTATTGTCTGTTGTATTTATCAATTCTCCTTGTGAAGTTATTTTCAGAACTCCTTCATTGTTTATTCTACAACTTCCAGACAAGGTTAGTGAATTAGAAAGTGTTACATTATGTTTAATAGTTATATTTCCAAAATTACCTGTTGGGACTTTATTTCCTTCCCAAGTATCAGGGAAATCAAAATCACCATCCTTTGCTGTTACATAATTACCGCTTTCAGTTGTAAACGTTATTGTTCTTTCTTCTCCCCATTCTTCTCCACATTGTTCTTTAACTTTAATAGTGTACTCTGTTGCAGAGGTTAATCCTGTAAGAGTAATTGTTTTGTCTGTTTGTTCTGGTTGTGTTTCTTCTCCAACAGTTATTTGATAATTCAAACCTGCTAATGTGCTTTGACTTTCCCAGCTTATTGTTGCATTTGTTACTCCTATGTCAGATACTGAAAGATTTTTAACTGCAAAGCATCCAACTGTCGCAAAGTTTGCAATAACTGAGGAATATTGTGTTTCGTTACAATACTCTCTTACTTCGTATGAATAAGTCGTTCCACTTGTTAATTCATCTATCGTAATGCTTGTTGCACTTGCTTCATATTCATCACTTCCTATTATTACTTTTCTGTTTGCTATTGCTTGAGAGAAAGTAAATGTTGCTGATGTTTGTGTTGTGCTAACAGCATTAGGCAATGTTGCAGGCAAGCAAGGTACTTGAATAGGCACTTGCAAAGCACCCGAAGTACTTTCTTCTACTTTTTCTACTATTGAAAGCGTTGTAACATAACCCGGAATTTGAGCAGTCAAAACATAAGAAGCAGTATTTTGTACTTCGCCTCCGTTCACTTCCCAACCATCATTTGGAGTCGAACCAGCAGTCCTACTAACCGTTACATCGTATGCGTCTCCGGTTCCGTTTATTGTATATGTAACTTGTGGATTCTTTGGTGCATCAGGTGAAGATATAGTATAAGGCATAGAAACCCAATCAGAAGTTTTTGTACCTTTCTTCGCTCTTAAACGTAAAGTATAATTATCTTCAGCAAGATCTGTGATTGCAAATCCCGATTCTTTATTTCCTGTTTGTCCATCTATCTCGTATGTCAATCCATCTACCATATCCCAAGTTATAGTCGCAGTTCCACTTCCTTCACTTCCATTCCATACTGTATTTACTGCTAATCCTGTTGGTGCGGCAAGGCGTGCGGTTGTTACGTTTATGCTTGCTTGTTCTACATATTCATTTCCGCACTTTGCTTTTACGATTGCAGTATATTGTGTTTCGGGGTCTAATCCTGTGATTTGTTTTGTCATAGGATTGCCTGCTGAGATTTCATAATTGATTTCGTTTACTGTTAATTGACAATCTACGTTTGCATCCCAAGAAATCTTAAATCCATTGTCTGTTATATTGCTTGCTGTTAAGTTTGTCGGTGTAGGGCAAGCGACAGTAAATGTTGATGAAACTGATTGTGAATTTTCTGTATCAAAAGCTGAACAATCTGTATAAACAGTAAAAGTATATGGATTAGGACTTGGGTCTAATTGACTTGAAATTGTAGTTGTTGTTATGCTTCCTTGTGATGCTACATTAAGATTTCCACCTGTTAATTCCCAATGCCAAGTTGCTTCGTTTATTGAATTATCTGCATTTGCACTTTGCCAAGTTGCTGTATAAGTTCCTGCATTATTAGTTATTGTAAGGTTTGTTGGTGCTTCGCACACTTTACTAATTTGTCCAAAAATAACATTATCACCAACCGGAGTAAAATGAATATTTTCACTTTCTCCTGCTTCGCTTACTGCACCATTTAAAGCATCAGCAATTTCATCAGATGACTTTGGAGTAGTAATACAGTCACCTGCACCTTCATTTGTTGTAGAACCTCCGGGGTAATAATTATAAGAAGTATTGCCTGCACTATTTGTAATACCCCCACACGCTACATCTTCCATTGGCACACCGTTTATAGTTCCCTCTGCATAGTTATTAGTAACTGTTGGAGAGCCCGAACCATTTAAGGCAGTACTTGCAATTCCCGACTCTTCATTATTAATCCCTTCTTTATGATCACCTAAATTTATACTTGCACTTACATAACAAAAAGTTATTTCAGTGTTATCATTTGCAAAGCCACAAATTCCACCTGCAAAACTTCCATATTTATTATCACCCCAATCGTTTCTTGGTGAATCTGCTGTTACTGTTCCAATAAAAGAACTTCCTATAACAACAGTACGTTCAGGTTCCATATAGTCAGAATATACAT
>X208_Red_Sheep__coassemble_23_pt1 | contig 14113 bp, 8 predicted proteins | sample X208_Red_Sheep__metabat2_high_PE_002 | metagenome-assembled genome bin X208_Red_Sheep | reverse complement strand
AGTTTATGGATTGATGAACGTTCAAGCAGGAGAATTGGTAGAATTTGATAATGGAGTGCAGGCTATAGTTCAAAATCTTGAAGAAGATAATGTGGGAGTTGTGATTTTAGGAGAATCAGAATCTATAAATGAAGGAGATACTGTTAAAAGAACAAAAAGAATAGCATCTATAAAGGTAGGTGAAGGTTTATTAGGTAGAGTTATTAATACTATAGGAGAACCAATTGATGGTAAAGGGGGGATTGAAGGCGAACTGTTTGAAATGCCTCTTGAAAGAAAAGCTCCTGGAGTTATTTTTAGACAACCTGTTGAAGAACCTTTGCAAACAGGTTTAAAAGCAGTTGATTCAATGATTCCTATTGGTAGGGGACAAAGAGAATTGATTATTGGAGATAGACAAACGGGTAAAACAGCTATAGCAATAGACACGATCTTAAATCAAAAGGAATTTTACGATAAGGGAGAACCTGTTTATTGTATCTATGTAGCTTGTGGTCAAAAAGGTTCAACTGTAGCAAATATAGTTAGAACGTTGACAGAAAAAGGTGCAATGGATTACACTGTTGTGTTGGCAGCAACAGCATCAGATTCTGCAGCGATGCAATTTTATGCACCTTTTGCAGGAGCGGCAATAGGAGAATATTTCAGAGATACAGGACGTGCGGCTTTAGTAGTTTATGATGATTTAAGTAAACAGGCTGTTGCTTATCGAGAAGTGTCTTTGTTGTTGAGACGCCCACCAGGACGTGAAGCTTACCCTGGAGATGTATTCTATTTACACTCAAGATTGTTAGAAAGAGCTGGTAAAATTATCAATGAAGATAATGTCGCAAAGAATATGAATGATCTGCCAGAAAGTATAAAGTACCTTGTAAAAGGAGGTGGTTCTTTGACGGCTCTTCCTATTATTGAAACTCAAGCAGGAGACGTTTCGGCATATATTCCTACAAATGTAATTTCTATTACAGATGGTCAAATATTTCTTGAAACCAATTTATTTAATGCAGGAATTAGACCTGCTATTAACGTAGGTATTTCTGTTTCTCGTGTTGGAGGTAAGGCACAAATTAAATCAATGAAGAAAGTATCAGGAACACTAAAGTTAGATCAAGCTCAATATCGTGAATTGGAAGCTTTCTCTAAGTTTGGTTCAGATCTTGATTCAGCGACTAAGTTTGTACTGGAAAAAGGTAAAAGAAATGTTGAAATATTGAAACAAGCACAATATTATCCAATGAAAGTAGAACATCAAGTCGCTATTATTGCTTGTGGAACTAATGGTTGGTTGAGAGATGTGCCTGTAAATAAGGTTAAAAATTTTGAAGAAGAATTTGTTTTCCATCTTGAAAGCAATGAAAAAGTATTGTTAAATTCCTTAAAAGAAGGAAAACTTGACGATCAAATAATGACCAAGTTGGAAGAAATATCAAAAGATATAAGTAGAAAATATAAAGCATAGTTATTTATGGCTAATCTTAAAGAAATTAGGACAAGAATAGCTTCTGTTAGTTCAACTCAACAGATAACGAGTGCTATGAAAATGGTCTCTGCTTCAAAATTGCGTAAGTCTCAAAATGCAATTTTGAAGTTAAGGCCTTACTCTGCAAAGATGACCGAAATAATACAAAATCTTTGTGGTAGTGAAAAAGAGGAAATGCCTCTTGCAAGACAATCGAAAGTTTTAAATCATGTTTTAATTTTAGTTTTGACGAGTAATAAAGGTTTGTGCTCTACGTTTAATTCAAATGTTATAAAAGCGACAAATCAAAGAATAGAGTTTTATAAAGAGAAAAACGTAGATATTAAGATAGATATTAAAACTTTTGGGAAGAAAGGTTCAGACTTTTTTAAAAAGCAAAAAGACTCCATTAATTATTTAGGAGATAATGATGATATTTGGGATAATTTATCTTTTGAAAATGTAGCAAAAGAAGGAGAGGAATTGATAAAAGATTTTGTAAATAAGAAATATGACAAAATAGAAGTGGTATATAATCAATTCAAAAATGCTTCTACTCAGGTTTTAACTTATGAAACATTCTTACCTATAACTTTTGAACAAGAATCAATAGAAACAAATAATGATTATATTTTTGAACCATCTAAGGCAGAAATAGTCAATTCAATAATTCCACAATCGTTAAAAACCCAATTGTTCAAATGCTTTTTAGATTCTTCTGCCTCTGAACATGGAGCAAGAATGACGTCTATGCATAAGGCAACAGACAATGCAACAAATTTATTGAAAGACCTAAAACTAACATACAATAAAGCACGACAAGCCTCTATTACAAATGAAATAATAGAAATATGTAGTGGTGCAGAAGCTTTAAAATAATAACTTTATGAGATTCAAAGTAGATTTTTTAGTAATCGGCTCAGGAATCGCAGGTTTGAGTTATGCGTTAAAAGTTGCGGATTACGGAAAAGTATGTATATTAACAAAGTCAGATGCTTCTGAGTGCTCTACAAAATATGCACAAGGAGGTATTGCTGCTGTTATGTATGATAATGATTCTTATGAAAAACACATAAATGACACACTTATTGCAGGAGCAGGTCTTTGTGATTTAGAGAGTGTGAAGATAACAATAACAGAATCTACTGATAGAATCAAAGAATTGATAGAGTGGGGAACAAATTTTGATAAAAAGCAAACAGGGACTTATGATTTAGCCAAAGAAGGTGGGCATTCTGAATATAGAATATTACACCATAGAGATAATACAGGCTTTGAAATAGAAAGAGCTTTATTAGAAAAAGTTCGTTCTCACCCAAATGTTATCATAAAAGAAAATCAGTACACGATAGATATCATAACACAACATCATTTAGGTCAAGAAATCAATAGAAGATGTGATGATATAAAATGTTTTGGAGCTTATGTTTTAGATAAAAAAACAAATACGATAGATACATATCTTTCAAAAATAACGATTTTGTGTACAGGGGGAAATGGTAATGTTTATTCTACTACGACAAGTCCATTGATTGCAACGGGAGATGGACAAGCAATGGTTCATAGAGCAAAAGGAAAACTTCGTCATATGGAGTTTATACAATTTCACCCAACATCGTTATTTAATCCAAGAGAGAAACCTTCATTTCTTATAACAGAAGCGATGAGAGGAGCGGGGGGAATATTGAAAAATATGGCAGGAGAATCTTTTATGGAAAAATATGATAAAAGAGGATCTTTGGCTCCAAGAGATATTGTGGCACGCGCAGTGAATGCTGAAATGACAAAACGTGGAGATGAACACGAATACTTAGATTGTAGAGGAATTAGCAAAGAAGAGATAATGCGTCATTTTCCTAATATTTACGCAAAGTGTTTAGAAATAGGAATAAACATAACTCAAGAAATGATACCTATAATTCCTGCTGCACATTATTGTTGTGGAGGAATAGAAGTAGATCAATATTCAAGAACAAGCATAAAGAATTTATATGCATCTGGAGAATGTTCTTGCACAGGTCTTCACGGAGCAAATCGTTTAGCTTCAAATTCCTTATTAGAATCCTTAGTTTATTCACATAGAGCATATTTAGATTCAATTAAACATGTATCAACCATAGAATTTTGCGATCAAGTTCCTGATTGGAATGCAGAAGGAATGGAATTAAATGAAGAATTGAGCCTTATAACACAATCAGTCAAAGAAGTGCAACAAATAATGACGAATTACGTAGGTATAGTTAGAAGTGATTTAAGATTAAAAAAAGCATTTAAAAGAATGAAATTGATTTATGATGAAACAGAGGAACTTTATAACAAATCAGTTTTAACTCCACAACTATGTGAATTAAGAAATCTAATAGCTAATAGTTACTTAATTATTAAAATGGCTGAACAAAGAAAAGAAAGTGTTGGTTTACATTATTCAATAGATTACCCTCCACAAAAATAATAGTATATGAAGAAGATAATTATAGCAATAATATCCTTATTTATTTGCATAGAATCAATAGCATTTGATTTTAGTTTAACCTCTCCCTCAGGGCAAGTATTATTTTACAACATAAATAATGGCACTTCAACAGTAATGGTAACTGCTCCTGTGCATTCTAAAGTAAAATCTTCATACGTAGGATACACTAAGCCTTCTGGTAATCTTATAATTCCAAATGAAGTTAATAATAATGGGGTTACGTATGTTGTAACTGCGATAGACAATAATGCTTTTAGTAATTGTACAGAATTAGAAACAATCGTAATTCCTGATAACGTTGTAATAATAGGAGATGAAGCTTTTCTTAATTGTAATAATTTAAAAACTGTAAAATTAGGAGCAAATGTAAAAAAAATAGGTTCATCTGCTTTTTTGTCTTGTACCAAGTTAGAACAGATCAATCTACCAAATTCCTTGACAGAAATTTCAAAACACGCATTTTCTAATTGTTCTTCATTGGATAGAATAGTAATTCCGAATAATATTAAAAACATTGAATCATACACCTTCTATTCTTGTGAAAAATTGAGAAAAATCACTCTTCCTTCTTCACTTGAATATATTGGAGAATCCGCTTTTGCATTTTGTCGTAGCATAGATTCACTTTCCTTTACAAATAATTTGAAAATTATAGACAACAAAGCATTTTCTTCTTGCGTTAAATTAAAAAATATTAATCTACCAGAATCATTGATTTCCTTAGGTGCTTCGGCATTTTCTTTATGTTCGAGTTTACAATCTATTGAAATACCAAATCTAATAAAAGAAATAAACAATTCTACTTTTTTGTATTGTAAAAATTTAGAAACAGTAATATTACCAAGTGGGTTAAGAGAAATACACAATAATGTGTTTGAATATTGCACTAAATTAAAATCAATTAAAATCCCTAATACAATTACTGCTATTGGCAATGCAACTTTTTCTAATTGTATAAACTTAGATTCAGTTTATCTTCCTGCTTCTGTAAACTTTGTAGGAAATTATGCTTTTAGAAATTGTACAAATCTTAGAACCATCAACTTAGAATCTGTTTATCATATAGAAAAATATGCTTTTGAAAAATGCAAAAATTTAGAGAAAATAGAATTGTCTAATGCAAGAGAGATAAGAGAATATGCCTTTTCTGAATGCACTAAATTAAAATCTATTGAAATTCCTAATACAATGGATACTATAAGAAACTATGTTTTTTATTCTTGTTCAGGAATTGAAAAATTAAGAATAGGAAATAATGTTAAATCAATAGGTAATTATTCTTTTTATAAATGCATAAAATTAGATTCTCTTTGTTTGCCAAGCGTTACTACAACAATAGGTATAGCAGCCTTTGAAAAATGTAGCAGTCTTAGTTCAGTTATTTTTGGAGAAAATCTATTAACTATTTCCGATTATGCCTTTAACAATTGTAAAAATTTAAAAAATATAACATTTAAGTCAATAAGACCTCCGAAAGTTTTTGCAAATACATGGAAAAACTTATCAAAAAATATTGTTGTTTCACTACCGCTTGGAAGTGATGAAAATTATATAGCATATCTTGGAATAGAAGGAAATATACCAAAAATCAAAAAAGAAATTACTACCCTACCTATTGTAAACACAGTAAGATTGGAAACAAATCTGACAAAAATCAATTCTATTAATTTGTTTGCAGAAAATACAATAGAAGAATCTTATGAATACACAAAAGGATTATCAAAACTTCCGCAAAAAAGAAAAATACTATATTTAGATTATCCGCAGTTGATAAGTACATTAACAACTTCTTTATACAACTTCAGTTCTCAATCTATTGAATTTACAAGCTTAGTTGCTGACAAAATAGATCAACCTGCAATTGTAGAAGAACAAATAGTAGAACCAGAAATATTAGTTGTAAAAGAAGAACCTAAAAAAGAGATAAAAAAAGTTTCTGTACAACTATTGAGTGAAGATTATGTAAAAGGAGAAGTAGAAGGCGGTGGAGAATTTAACGCAGGGAGTGAAATCACTATTTTAGCCAAAGAGAAAAAGGGATATAAGTTTGTTTCGTGGAATGATAATAATGTTGATAACCCAAGAATAATTAAAGCAACAAATGATACTGTTTTTTATGCGATTTTTGAGGCTGAAACATTGATGATAGATGTTCAGTCCAATGATTTTATAATGGGTGATGCCTACGGAAGTGGTTTATATGAATATAATTCAGAAGTAATAATTACAGCCGATGCCTTTGAGGGCTATCAATTCGTGAAATGGAATGATGGAAGCACTGAAAACCCTCGAACAATCCAAGTAAACGATAAAAAAACAATATACATAGCAATATTTTCTCCCAAGGGAAACTTTGAAATAAGTGATAAATTAACATTTTATCCCAATCCAACCAAAGGAGTTGTTTATTTAAGCCAAAAAGCCAAAATGATAGAAGTTTTTAATACTTCTGGAAATTTAGTAGAGATATTTGTAGACAAATCAGTTGTAGATATATCATCTTTACCAGAGGGAACATATACATTCAGAGCAACAGTTAATGAAGGAATACAAACTTTAAAAGTTATATTGAAAAAATAAAAATATGCGAAAAATAAACTTGATTGTTTCGTTTTTGTTAATAGTATTTTCAATAGTAGCGTGTACAAACGAAAACGCTAATTTAAAAATTTCAATCAAAGAAATAACAAATTGCTTGACTGATTCTGAAAATCAAATCACTGAAAAAGACTCCGCGTTTAGTTATCATGCTACATCATCAGAATTAATAATACACAAACATAATTGTTTCTATTCTTGTGATGGTGAGATAAATATTTCTGCGGAAATAAAAGACAATGTAATAACTATAACAGAACAATCAAACTCAGAAAAAGAATGTACTTGTCCTAAAAATATAACTTATACCATTGAGGATATCCCCTCAGGTAGTTATAAAATATCTATAAATGGTAAAATAATAGGAGATATCCTAATTTACTAATTTTCTTTCAATCTTAAAATTTTTTCTTTAACACTTTCGCAATCCATTTTGCAAAGTTTTTGTAGTTCTTTTACACTACCTTGCTCGATGAATTCATTAGGAATACCGATTTTCTCAATCTTATTGTGATAGTTATTGCTAACTGCGAACTCAATAACACTGCTTCCGAAACCTCCATTAGTAACTCCGTCTTCCATAGTTAAGATATAATCGTATGACTCCAATGCTTGCTTAGCCAATTCTTTATCAAGTGGTTTCAAAAACTTAAAGTCAAACAAAGCAATATTTAATCCATTGTTTTCAAGTTCTTTCGCAACTTGTTTTGCAATGTGAATAGTATTTCCAAGACAAAGAATAGCAATATCCTTGCCTTCTTTTATCTTAACACCTTTGCCAATTTCTATTTTTTTCATTTCGTTTCTCCAATCTTTTAAGTATCCTTTCCCTCTTGGATAACGAATTACAAAAGGCTTGTTTTGATTTATTGCAGTGAACATCATATTTCTAAGATCGTTCTCATCACTTGGAGCAGCAACTATTATGTTAGGAATACAATTTAAATACGCCAAGTCAAAAGCACCGTGATGAGTTGCTCCATCTTCTCCAACTAATCCTGCTCTGTCAAGACATAAAACAACATGTAAGTTTTGCAAAGCAACATCATGAATAAACTGATCATAGGCTCTTTGCATAAAAGAAGAATATATATTACACACAGGAATCATTCCCTGACAAGCAAAGCCTGCACTTAAAGTAACTGCGTGTTCTTCTGCAATTCCCACATCAAAAGTTCGTTCTGGAAAGACCTTTTGCAATTTATTCATCGAACAACCGCTAAGCATAGCAGGTGTAATGCCGACAATTTTTTCATCCTCTTTTGCAAGTTCAACCAAAGTCTCACCAAAAACATCTTGAAATTTAAGAATTTCATCAGGAGACTGCTTTTCAGGAATTTCTCCTGTTAAAGGATTAAATACTCCTGGAGCATGATAAGTTGTAGGATTGTTTTCCGCAATAGGGAGTCCTTTTCCTTTTTTAGTAATTATGTGTAATAGTTTAGGACCTTTGATATTTTTTAAATCTTCTAAAGTTTTAGTAAGAGCAATTAAGTCATGCCCATCAACAGGGCCAAAATATCTTATGTTCAAAGCCTCAAAGAAATTACTTTTTCCAGAGAACAAAGATTTAAGACTAAAAGATATTTTCTTAAAGAAGTTTTTTGGTTTATTACGAGAAGTATTCCCTCCCATAAGGTTCCATATTCTGTTTTTTACTCTATTGTATGTAGCAGAAGCTGTAATCATTGTCAAGTATTGACTCATAGCCCCTACTTGCTTATCAATAGAAATTCCATTATCATTAAGAATTACAAGAAGATTTGCATCAGTTGTTCCAGCATGATTAAGAGCCTCAAAAGCCATTCCTCCTGTCATTGAACCATCTCCAATAACCGCAATATGATGATTATCTTTTTTTTGTAATTTATCTGCAATAGCCATAGCCAAAGCAGCAGAAATAGAAGTAGATGAATGACCTACGCCAAAAGAATCATATACGCTTTCATTTCTTTTAGGAAAACCACTAAGTCCTCCAAATTTTCTAATATTAATAAACTCATTTCTTCTGCCAGTTAATACCTTGTGAACATAGGCTTGATGACCTACGTCCCAAACAATAGGATCTTCGGGAGTGTTAAAAACTTTATGTAAAGCGATAGTTAATTCTACCGCACCAAGGCTTGAAGCCAAATGCCCAGGGTTTTCACTCAATACCTCTAATATGTATTCTCTTACTTGTTTTGCAAGTGATAAAAGTTCATCGTTACTCAATGATTTTAAATCATTTGGAGAATCTATTTTCTTTAAAATATTCCCTTGTTTATATGCAGAAATCATATTTAATAACATTTGATTGCAAAGATACATAAAAAAGCATTAAGACTTGCAAATAAAAAATAAGTAATGTTTTATTTTACATTTTTTTATTGAAAATTTGTCAATTCGCTAAAAAAGTGTATTTTCGCAATCTGAAATCATTAAATAATTTAGAGTATGAAGAAGATTGTATTATCATTTTTAGGATTATTTGCAGCTTTTGCAGTAGGAGCACAAACTCCTCAGTTTGTTTCAACAGAACCTGCAAACAAAAATGTAATTATTGAAGAGTACACAGGTATCAACTGTGGATATTGTCCAGACGGACATAAAAGAGTAAGAGAATACGAAGCAGCTAATCCAGGTAGAGTATTTGGTATAAACATACACGCAGGAAGTTATGCTGCAAATACTTACACAACTCAATGGGGGAATGCTTTAATGAATCAAGCACAAGTAACAGGTTTCCCTTCTGGTTCAATAAATAGAGAATATTTTACTTACTATGACAATTATTATCAACAAGAAATTACTTCTATGGCTTTGGGAAGAGATATGTTTGTTTCTTGCGGAAATCAAATTCTTGCTCAAACATCTTTCGTAAATGTTGCAGCACAAGCAAGTATTGATGCAACAACAAGAGTTATGACAGTAAACGTTGAGGCATATTATACAGCAGATGCAGAAACTGCATCAAACAAATTAAACGTTGTTTTATTGCAAGACTCAATTATTGGACCACAATCAGGAGCAAGTGGAAATCCTTCTCAAGTTACATCTGATGGTCAATATATTCACATGAGTATGTTAAGAGATATGTTAACAGGACAATGGGGTGATGACATCACTGCACCTGAAGGATCAACAGTTATTCCTGCTGGAACTTTGATTCAAAGAACATATACTTACAATATTCCTGGCTCAATCAGCAATGAATTAGTAAAACTTGGACATTTAAGATTGATTGTTTTTGTTGCAAAAGATACAAAGGAAATATATACAGGTTCAGAATGCATTCCTACAGTTACAAATCTTCCAGAACTTGCAGCTATGTCAACAACAATGTCAGCACAAGGTCAAAATGGTTGTAACGATTTAGCTTCTCTTGCTTTAAAAGTTTACAACTATGGAGCAAATGAAATAACAAATATGCAAATCGCTTACGGATCAGCAGTAACAGCAAAACATACTTTTGATTGGACAGGAAGCATTACATCAGATCAAGAAGTATTCGTTGAATTACCTGATGTAGCAGTAAATGTTGGTCAAAATACAAACGTATTTGCAAAACTTGTTTCAATAAATGGTACACCTATTGAAGATGCACAAAAGACTGCAACAATTAAGAAAGACGCTCCAAAAGAAGGAAATGGAGATCAACTTAAAATTATCATAAAAACAGACCAATATGCTTACGAATGCAGTTGGAAACTTTCAGATGGAAATGGTAATGTATTAGCAGAAGAAGATTATTATCCTCAACAAGCTATTGTAAGAGATACAGTAATCGTTCCATTAACTGAAACAGGTTGCTATGTGTTTGAAATATTTGATGAATATGGCGACGGCGGTACAACTTATAAAATTTACGATGGTTCAGAAAAAAGATTAGTGAACGGAACAGGTTCTTCTTACGGATCTTATAAAGCAGTTGATATTAAGATACTTTCATTAGTAGGATTGGAAGAAGCAGAAGGTGCAATACTTCAAACATTGGCTTATCCAAACCCTGTTAATGATATGTTAAATCTTGAAATATCTATGTTGGAATCAACTCACGCTAATATTTCTGTTGTAGATATGTTAGGAAGAGAAGTGATTTCATTAGGAGAAGTTGCATTGGCAACAGGAAATAATAAATTTGAAATCAACACTTCAAACCTTAGCAACGGAGCTTACTTTGTTAAGATAATATCTAACTCAGGTATTACATCAAAGAAAATATCTGTAAATAGATAATAAAGATATAGTTAAATAAATCAAAGAAAAAAAGGATTTTTTTCATTGAAAAAATCCTTTTTTTCTTTGATTTATTTTGTTTTTACTTTGGAAAATTAAATTAATTCTAAGATTTTTCTCACATTTTCTATTTTTCTATAATCTGTTTGTGTGATTTTGTATTCTTCTTCGGCAGAAATAGCCCCCATTGATACTCCTTCTTTTCTGTAAGTCATAAGACTATCTATCTGAACTTTGCCAGAAAGATGGAAATTCCTTATTCCGATTTCGTAAAACTTAGAAACATTTTCTGCATTTATTCCGCTGCCAACCATAATTTCTATTTTATTGCCATAAAGCTCTTGTGCCCTTTTTATATTCTTAAACCCCTCAATTGCTTTGTTTGCTCCGCCTGAGGTAAGTATTCTTGTGCAACCACAATTGATTATTTGTTCAATTGCTTCAAAATAATCTCTACTTAAATCTACTGCTCTATGAAAGCAAACTTGCATATTTCCAGCACTTTCCACTAAACGCATTGTCCTTTGACAGTCGATTTGTCCATCGGGAGTTAGTAATCCAAAAACAACTGCTTCAACGCCAACAGTTTTGCAAAACTCTATGTCTTTTTTCATTATTTCAAATTCCAAATCTGAATAAAGAAAATCTCCATGTCTTGGTCTAATCATCACAGCGGCAGGGATTTCTAATTTTTCTTTTGTCATTTGAATCAATGCTGCGGAGGGTGTTGTCCCCCCTTCTGCGAGATTGTCGCATAATTCAACTCTATTTGCTCCTCCTTTTTCGGCTTCTATGCCCGATTGTAAGGTTCCTATGCACGCTTCTATCTTAAATAAGTTTGTTTCTTTTTTCATATAATTCTTCTTCTAATTTTGCTATTTTTATTAAATGTTGTTTATATCCTTGGCTTTCAGGATTAAAGGCTTTGTGTTGTTTCATTGAATATAGTCTACTATAATCTTTGCAAAGATTTATAGTAGAGTCTGAAAACAAGTGAGTTGCAAATTTTTCCCAAATATAATCTACTGCGATTTCAGAAGGGTGAAGCATATCTGCTTTGTAAAATCTGTAATCTCTAAGTTCGTCCATAATAATCTCGTATGCAGGAAAATAAGAACAATATGTTATGGATTTACATATTTGATCTATTGCTAAATGTAAGGTGCTTTTACTGATAAGGTTTTCTCTATATCCTTGTTTCCAATGCCTTATAGGAGAAACTGTAAGTATTATTTTAATATTAGGATTTATTTTTCTTATCCTATTGATAGTTAGATTTGTATTTTCTACAATTTCATCTACGGTTAAAAGTCTTTTGTCAATAAGTTGTGGATTTAATTTGTGGCAGTTACCTAATATTTTATTGTTTTCTTTTAAAAAGAATATCCAAGCAGTCCCTAAGGTAATAATTAACCAATTCGTTTCTTTTAAAAAAATATTTGCTTTTGTAATTCCTAAATTTATGGTTTGCAATAGGTTATCTCTGTTTTCATCTCTAAAAACTCCGTGATGTTCATAGGAATACCAAAATTCATTTACTTTGACTAAATCCTCTGAAACCAAGAATTTTAGGTCTATTATTCGATTTAAACTACTGCAAATCGAAAATGGATTGTATAAAATGCCGAAAGGATTTATTAAAGTTTCAAATCCGTTTATTGATAGTTTGTTTCCAATATTTTCCGTAAAACACGAGCCTAATAACATTATTCTATCTTTGTGTGAAATGTTGTTTTCGTGTTTAAAAATAGGAATTTGTGTGGTGAAATTCATAACTAAAATTTAAAAAGTTTAATTTTTAAATCACAAAATTACTTATAAAAATATAAAATTCAAAATAAAATAGTACCTTTGCAAGATAAAATTTTTTGAATTTATGGAAAATAATCAAATCGCAACAGTAGAAACTGCAAAAGAGTTAGGCTTATTGCCAGAGGAATATGATAAAATTAAAGAATATTTAGGAGGTCGTTGTCCTAACTATGTTGAATTGAGCATTTATTCAGTTATGTGGAGCGAACATGCCTCATATAAAAACTCTATCAAATATTTGAAAACCTTACCAAGAGAAGGAAAACAACTTTTAGTTGCTCCGGGAGAAGAAAACGCTGGTATGGTTGATGTTGGTGGTGGAATAGCTTGTGTTTTTAAAATAGAATCTCATAATCACCCTTGTGCAGTTGAACCTTTCCAAGGTGCAGCAACAGGAGTAGGCGGAATAAATAGAGATATCTTTACAATGGGAGCACGACCTATTGCTCAATTAAATTCTTTACGATTTGGTAATTTAAATAACCCACATACACAATGGTTATTGCGTGGAGTAACAAAAGGAATCTCTCATTATGGAAATGCTTTTGGCGTACCTGTTTTGGGAGGTGAGGTTTTCTTTAACGATAGCTTTGAAAACAATCCTTTGGTCAATGCAATGAGTGTTGGAATTATGAAGAAGGAAGAGTTAATCAAAGCAGTGGCAAAAGGAAAAGGTAATCCAATTTATATTGTGGGCTCTGCAACAGGTAAAGACGGCATTCATGGTGCTACTTTCGCATCTGCTGACGTTACAGAGAACACTGCTGATGATATTCCTTCAATTCAGGTTGGCGATCCTTTCCAAGAAAAACTTTTATTGGAAGCAACATTAGAATTAGGTAAGAGTGGAGCAATTGTTGGTATGCAAGATATGGGTGCAGCAGGAATAATTTGTTCTACTTCTGAGATGAGCGAAAAAGGTTCTTCGGGAATGAAAATTGATTTAGACAAAGTGCCTTTAAGACAACAAAACATGGAAGCCTGGGAGATACTTTTGTCGGAAAGTCAAGAAAGAATGCTCGTTTGTGTTGAAAAAGGGAAAGAAGAAATTGTAGAACAGATATTTGAGAAATGGGATTTGAATTGTGCAAAAATTGGAGAAGTGATAGATGAAGATATGCTTTATTTCTACCACAAAGGCAATTTGGTTGCACAAGTACCTGCTGCTTCTTTGGTATTAGGAGGTGGTGCCCCTGTTTATGATAGAAAATATGCAGAACCTGCTTATTATAAACAAACATTTGAGTTTAATAAAGACAATGTAAAGGAACCAGATATAAAAGAAGCGAAAAAAATTGCAGAGTATTTGGCTTCCCATCCTAATATTGCTTCAAAACGTTGGGTTTATGAGCAATATGATTCAATGGTAGGAACAAAAAATATGTCAACCAATAGACCATCAGATGCAGGTATAGCAAATGTTAAGGGAACTAATAATGCGATAGCGATGACTTGCGATTGTAACTCTCGTTACGTTTATTCTGATCCGTTTGTAGGTACTCAAATAGCAGTTTCTGAGGCTGCAAGAAATATAGTGTGCTCAGGAGGAGACC
>X208_Red_Sheep__coassemble_22_pt1 | contig 14164 bp, 11 predicted proteins | sample X208_Red_Sheep__metabat2_high_PE_002 | metagenome-assembled genome bin X208_Red_Sheep | reverse complement strand
CCTAAATAATTGTAATGAGATATCTCATTAAACTTTTCACAAGTATAAATAACCTACTTATTCGGTGTGCAAATATAGAAAGATAATTTTTACCAACAAAAAAAACAATGAAATTATTATCAAAACTCTTTCACAGCAAAATGATTTTTAATAATTTTGCACTTTATTTAAATCGTTTTTCTATGAAAGAACAATTAGAATCTCTTAACTCCGTTACGATAAACTTTGGAGAAAATGGAATGACTATTGTAAATATTCTTCTTGCTTTCGTAATGTTTGGAGTTGCTCTTGGTATTAAATTTCAAACTTTTAAAGATATTTTAAAAAAGCCTAAGAGCGTTATTGTAGGTCTTATTCTTCAATGGGTATGTCTTCCATTAGTAACTTTTCTTCTTGCTTTGGTGTTGAACCCTTTTATTACTCCTATGGTAGCTCTTGGAATGATTTTAGTTGCTTCTTGCCCCGGCGGAAACATCTCTAATTTTATTTCCTCTCTTTCAAAAGGAAATATTGAACTTTCTGTGTCTTTAACTGCTATTACGACTGCTGCTGCTCCTATTATCACGCCTTTGAATTTCTTTTTATGGAGCAATCTTTACACCTCTGTCATTGGTTTGAAAAACGACATACCTTATTTGGAAATTCCTTTCCTTCCTGTTTTAGAACAAATTCTTTTGCTTCTTGGTTTGCCTATCGTGCTTGGCATTCTCTTTGCTCATTACTTCCCTAATGCTACAAAAAAGATTACAAAGCCTGCTCAAATTCTTTCTATTTTACTTTTTATGGGCATGATAGTTGTTTCGTTTGCTCAAAACTTCCGAATCTTTATTGATAACATTTTCTTTGTTTTCTTCATAGTCTTATTGCACAATGCTTCTGCATTAGCAACAGGTTATTTTGGTGGAAGGTTTTCAAAGCTACCTAAGAGAGATGTGAAAACCTTAACAATTGAGGTAGGAATACAAAATTCAGGTTTAGGACTCATTCTTTTGTTCAATCCAGCAATCTTTCCACCAGAAATTTGGCATGGAAACTATGGTGGAATGCTCTTTATAACTGCATGGTGGGGCATTTGGCACATCGTTTCTGGACTTACTATGTCGTATTTCTTCCGAAGAAAAGCGTAATTTATGAGTAGAAAAAATACAAAAAAGATACAAGATTTTAATTTCTTTTATTGGTTTTTGCGTTATTACGTAGATTTTTCTTTGAAACTCTCTTACAGAAAAATAATCTATGTAGGCAAAGAAAACATTCCGCAAGATGGAGCTATTATTTACGCTCCAAATCACACAAACGCACTAATGGACGCCTTGATTGTTTTGGCATTAGATAGAAAACCAAAAGTATTTGTTGCACGTGCCGATATTTTTAAAAATCCAACTCTTGCAAAAATCTTTACTTTCTTAAAAATCATGCCAATAATGCGTCAAAGAGATGGTTTGAAAGAAGTAAAGAAAAATCAAGAAATCATAAATAAATCTGTTGATGTATTGAGAGATAGAATTCCTTTCTGTATTTTTCCGGAAGGTACACACAATACAAAACATTCTCTACTACCTCTTTCAAAGGGAATATTCAAAATAGCATTTCAAGCACACGAAATAATGCCCGATATACCACTCTACATTGTTCCAACAGGATTAACCTACGGTGATTTTTTTAGATTTCGTTCCACAGTAAGAGTAGAAATTGGCAAGCCAATAAAAGTAAATGACTTTATAAAAGAACACTCAGAGTGTTCTGGGCAAGAACAAATCAACTTAATGAAAGACTTGCTTTCAAAACGCATTCGCTCTTCAATTCTCTACATACCAGAAAACGAAGAGTATGAAGCAACTTACGAAATATGTAAAATAACACAAGCCTTTGAAGAGACTCAATTACTTAAAACCAAAACAATAAAAAGAAGACAAACTCTTGACTTACAACTCGTAGCAAATAATAATACAATAAAAAAACTCTCCGATTTAAAAACCATCGCACCAGAAAAAATAAAAAAATTACTTTCTCTTGGAGAGCAAGCGAAAACACTTCGCCGAGAAAAAAACATAAGTATCGAATCAATAACAAATAGACATTCCGTTTCCGCACGTATAATCAATACTCTGATTTTTCTACTTACACTTCCTTACACAGTTTCAGTTTCAATACTTTCTTTACCAATGGTTTTAATTTGCAAATTCATCTTTACACTTTTGAAAGACCCTGCTTTCAAAAATTCAATAAGATTCTTGATCTACTTATTGCTATGGCCTATTCTAATGATTGTTTACTCTATAATTATTTGCACGCAACTACCTTGTCTTTTATCTTTAATAACAATCTTACTTCTTTTGCCTGCACCAATAATCGCCCACACAATAAGTCGAGTAGCAAGAATAATCATCTCCGATATAAAACTTCTAAGAGCAAAAAGATTAAGGGAACTTCACAAAAAGATAAGAGAGATTGTAAAAACTTCTTAATGATATTTCTTAAAGTTCTCAGCTTGTTCAAATATTCCTTTATACACTGCATCGTTTGTTACAGGTGGATAGCCATATTTATCTAAAATAATAATCAAATCCATTTTCAACTCCGATTTTATATCATCTCTATTTGCCCAATCGGTGTATTTCGATTTGTCATCAACTATATTTTTTATCTCTTTTGCCAATTCCTTTGCCTTATCTTCTGGATAATCAAAAGCAAATTGCTTTGCAACTGCAATCAAAATATCAAAGAATGCTTTTTCTTCATAACTTATCCCTAAGTCTTTAAAGCTTTGTTTTTCTTTATTGACCTCCAAAAGAAGTTCTGCCTCATCATCTTTGTTGCGAGTCATCACCAACTTTATTTTTTCAATAGGAAGTGGAGCATTTCCATAAATTGCTGTTGATTCTGCAACTTTTGATATTTCATAATTTGGAGCAAAGACAATATTTTCAGAAGGAATTTCAGCCCATTGAGGACGAAGTGCTATGATTTTCTTATACAAATTATATGCAATCATTCTATTTGCACAAACAAACATTGCCTTTCCTTCCACACTACTACCTTCTGCAACACGTGTTTCATAATGAGAAACAAAATCCTCTGCTATTGCCTGCAAACGATCATTATCTCCCAATATGATTTCCATTTTTGTAATAGCCTTCTTGCTTTCTTCTATTTGATATTCATTTGCTCCTTCTTCTGCACACTGCTCATAGTATTTTTCTATCTCCTCTAATTTATTATTATCCAAAAATACCTTTGCTGCTCTTCCCTCATAAACAATTCTTCTTGTAATTTCATCTGCAACCGATTCGGTCATTGTGTAAGAATCCACTACATTTCCAAACACATCTAAGGTTGCATCAATAGGAGTGCCTGTAAATCCTACATAAGTAGCATTTGGCAAAGAGTCATGCAAATATTTAGCAAAGCCATAACTACGCTTTACTCCATATTCCGTTTGTTTTATTTGTTGCGATAGGTTGATTTGAGAACGATGCGCCTCATCGGAAATACAAATAATATTAGCTCTTTTTGAAAGCAATTGTGTATCTTCTGTAAACTTATGAATAGTAGTAAGAAAAACACCTCCACTTATTCTTCCTTCAAGGTATTCTCTTAATTTTGCACGACTTTCAACCTCAACAACACAATCATCTCCAATGAATTTCTTTGCTACTGAGAATTGTTCTGACAATTGAGCATCAAGATCTGTTCTATCTGTTATAAGAATTATTGTAGGACTTGCAAATTCTCGACTACGCATCAACATTCGTGAAAGGAAAAGCATTGTAAAACTCTTTCCACAACCTGTTGCTCCAAAATAAGTTCCACCTTTTCCATCTCCCTTTTCGTTAAGTTTACTATGTTTAAGAATATTATTAAAGAGTTGATGTGTAGCAAAAAACTGAGGATAACGACAAACTATTTTTTCTTCTTTCTTTGAAGAATCGGGAAAGAAAACAAAATCCTTAACAACACTCAATAGCCTATCTTTACGAAACAATCCCTTAACCATTGTAAGTAAAGAATTAACTCCATCGCTTGCTTTGTCTTCTGATTCCACCTTTCGCCAAGCATAAAAAAACTCGTAAGGAGAGAATAAAGAACCATACTTACTATTTACTCCATCACTGATAACAACAAAGGCATTGTATTTAAAAACCTCCGGAATATCTCTACGATAACGCACAGTTAATTGAATGAAGGCATCTTTTATAGTAGTGTTTTCTTTTACTGCACTCTTAAATTCAAAAACCACCAAAGGCAAACCGTTCACATAAACAACTGCATCGGGGATTCGTTTTTCTTTTCCTTTAATCTCCAATTGATTTACTATGCGAAAGATATTGTTTTTGCTATCATTAAAGTCAATAGGTTCAATAAACAAATCTGCTTTTGAAGAGTCTTCTCTATAAATTGCAAATCCTTCGGTTATTAAACGATAAGTGTGTGCATTGTTTTCATACAACGAACCACTTACATCTGACTTTAATTTTGAAATTAATCTTTCAATCTCCAATGAACTTATTTCCTGTTCTGCATAACGATTAAAAAGATAAGCACGTAAATCATCAAGAAGCAAAACCTCTGATAATTCCTTATGAATTTCTTCTCCATTTGTATAAACGTAACCCTCGTTCTCAAACAACTCCATTACCGCCATTTCAAGAGCATGTTCATTAAAGTTTGTCATAACTTTTCCGTTTTTTATTGACTAATTAATTAGTAAATATAACAAAATGATTGTGGAGCTTGCTTAATATTATAATCTGATAAAAGTTTTGTTTTTTCATATTTTTTAATATTACCAATTTGTATAGCGTTTGCTTTCTTTCTATTTTGAAAATACGACTCATAAAATGCCTTTGTAATACCCGAATATTTTTTAGTTCTATTCCATATAACATCTACATCATCAGAAAAAACATTTTTTATTTCAAATTCTCCAACTACCCGTTTTATCGGAGCAGAAGCATAAATAACTACATATTTTATATCATTTTTCTTAAATAAGGATTTGCGGAATTCGTATTTCTTCGTTCCAGCAAATATTTTTTCTACATATTCTGGTTTAATCGATAATAAAACTTTCATCGCTCTTCGTCTCCTTTAAAATTGTTTCAAATTGTTCTTTTGTAATAGGTTTAAAACCTCGTGGAGCATCATTGATACCCAATAATACTCCTATATCAATAAGTTTTTCCATATTTATTCTATGAGGGAAAGAATATGTATACAAGAAATTCACGACAAAAGGTTTTCTCCTTGAATACCTCCACATTTCTCGTAATGATTGTTCTGGATAAACACTCTTTTTGCGACAATAAAGAATAAAGTCATCTTCACTACGAAAATCAAATTTAGTTTCTATAACTTCTCCTATTGTTGTAACAACACTTTTATAATATCCTCCTGTTCGATAAAAAACTAAGATGTCTCCTGCAACAGGATATGGTTCCATCGCTCTTGAAACATACACTTTGTTGATACAGTTCCGATGAGGGAAATCTTCAATAAACTCTTCTGGCGATTCAGTATTCAATATAGAATCAGGAAGAAGTTCTGTATGATATTCAGGATATATAGGAACAATATATATACTTTTATTTTTTGAAATATAAGGGAAGCAAGCTTTTAAATTATTAAGATCCGATTTAGGAGAAAAATCTCTTACATATACTAACTCTTCTCCTTTCTTTCCCCATAAAGAGAAGCCCCATTGTACCAATAGTTCAATAAGTCTACGTTGCTCTGGACGCTTATCATAAATTGTAACATATATTTCTTGAACACGATTTTTTAAAGCATTATCAAAAATAATTTTAATAAATCGCTCACCAAGACGGAAACCATTACTTATTACCTTAAACGTACCTACCTTCAATCTACGTTTAGGAGGTAATATAGGATACACATTTAAATAATTTTCATTTTCATCTTCTACTTTGAGATATAAGAATGATAAAAGCATACCATTGTTGGAATTAATAGTGATGTAAGCTTCCTCATCATATTTTTTCAAAAACCATTTGTCAAAGCCTACATAATCTTCTTTTAGACTATCGAAGAAAGTATCACTAAGATTAATCTTTCCAAATTTCAATTTTTGAACATTTAGAACCTTATAATCTACAAGTTCCGGGTGTTCTGCGAAAGTCTTTTCTAGAAATGAATCAATAGTGAATACTTTATCTTGAATTCCCAATTCCAATGCTTTATGATGAACTTTCTTATCCTCTGTAATCAATATATCAACTCGTTCAACATAAACTTCATTCAGCAATATCGTATCTATTTTGTCATTATCAGTCGTATCAAAATGTTTCGAGACGTCTTGAACTTTTTCTTGAAGCGGAGATGGAATTTCTATTACTTCATAACTTTTAAGTTTTACTAAAAAGAGATTCACCGTCTCTTTATTTGGATTCTTCGTTACTTCCTCAAGAGTTGCAGAATGAATACATTTTGTATACTGCCCTCTATCTAACCAACGATAAAGAATGCCAATATCTTGAGAAACAATTTTGTTAGCCTCTCTATGAATAATAATATTAGTATCTAATAATGCTTTCATCTTTTTATAATTTCTTTTTTAGCGTAGTGAATAAGTAAATGCATAGAATTATTAATATAGCAAATGCACCCCAATATTCCCAAGGGATTTGTTTATACCACTCAATTGTGGGGTCTTTGACAAATCGTAATGCAGAGAATGCAAACAATAAACTACATAAAATATTTGATCCAACAGCTAATGCAATTTGTTTTGAGCCTATGGCCTCTTCATTGCAAATAGAAAACAGAGAATAACTTTCCTTTTCACTATCCTTCAAGAACATAATATTATAGCAATCCTTGCTTATTCCTTTAACATCTGGAAGATATTGCTGAAAAGCTGATGTTTCTAACTTCCTTATATTTTTTAATTTAGAAGAATCGACAAAACTAAATGCAAAATTATCTGGAATGGCATGTAAACAAAAAACATTATTACTTTACAAATTTTCAATCTATGATTCTTTTTTATATCATAGATTTCTTGCGGGAGATTACGTGTCTCGTTTATTTTAAAGTCATATATATAAGTTGTTTGCGTTATTCCAAATTTCTTAATAGCAACTGTTTCTTTCTTTTCAAATTTGATTAAAACTCGAAAATATAGGTTTCCCTCATGTTTATTTGGCTTATTTATTACAAATGTGATAATACCATCTTTAATTTCGATGTTACATGGAAGTACAGTAAGTTTTTCTCGTTTCTCAAACCTAAGTATACTTCCGTCTCTTGAATCTTCTCCCACATTGTCTATACCAGCAACGACATCATTAAATATAAAACGGCCATTAGCACTATTTGATAAGTTTTCTGACAAACAAAAAACCTCATGTTTAGCAACAAAAGGCCCTGCCAAAAACATTTCTAGCGAATTCGCTTCAAAGCTATCGTATGAGAACTCCATTCCAAATTCGATGTATGATGAATCGTTAGGAAATTCCCATGTACAAATATGTAATCGTTCAATTTCTATTTGCTTTTTTGCCAATATATAATAAGCATTATCCATAATAAATTATCAATTTATTTCCCCATCTTCGCTAAAAGCAAAGACTGTAATTCGGTTAATTTCAAATTTTCTTTATATAAGACAATAAGATTGTCTAGTATTGGTACAAATATCGATTTCTGTTCAATATCATTTATAATAATAATCAGCTGTTGTGCTATCAACTCTTGACTCAAATTTTCTTGCGCTCCACCATTTGCTAATTTTTTAACATCTTCTTGGATTGCCAATAAGTGAAAAAACAAATATGCCGCATCATTTTTCGTATGACATATCATATTGCAACAGGCTTGATTTGTTGTTGTTTCACAATCTACATAAGCCACTTGGGCGGCCGTTGCACCATACATCGCCATTGTTATAGTTCCAGCTGGGATTATTTTCGCGGAACTATTATTTAAACCTTCTTCACTAATATATTCTTCTGTATCAAGTACAATATTATTATGAACTTCCCCTGTTTTAAGCCATCTATAATCTTTTTTATTCCAATAATTATTGTTAGAACGATTTGGTGTTCCTCCTGATGTTATTTGTTTACAAAACTCCACAATCGTTCCTATTCTCCAACCCTTTGGAAGGTTTTCTTTGTCAATACCTTCTACAAACATTTTATGATAAAGGGTTTGGGCTGTGGCTTCAAGGTTTTTTATTATTTGTTCGTTTAATTTAATACGTTTGCTTATTGTTTCATATTCTGATACTATTTCTCTTTGTTGCTCAATTGAGGGAATAGGGAGTAATACATCACACATTTCTGACCAATCAAATACCTCACGAGCACTTCCATGAGAATGAAAGCGTGCGTAACGATCAAATTCTGGTCTTTTAAACCACATCATTAAATATTCAGGGAGCAGTTTTTCTTCATCTATTATTTCAAATACAGTATAAGCCTGAGAAACAATTGCATTTTCACAATCATTAAGCAATGCTATTGAAAGTTTTTCTCCATTGCGAGACGTAACAGGGACATAAACAAAATGTTTTTTTTCAATTATTTTATAGTTACTTAAATCTGCACCAATAAGATTAGCAATTGAAGGAATAAAACTTTTGTTTATACTTAATCCTAACAGATTCGTAACTTTCAAATCCTTATTTCTTACATCTACTTCTCTGATATAATCGCCTAATTTTTGCATTTAGTTTTTCAATATTATTGCTTTTATTGTTGTTAATTCAAGGTTGACAATAGAGAATCGAAATTATCTCCTTTTATATATCCTTTTTTTACATTATTAAAAGATATTTCTTTCAGTAATCCACGCTCTACAAGGCTGACAATATCCTGTTTTGCTGTTGTTGGACTTATATTGAAGCGGTCTTGTAGGTCTTTCACTGTAAGAACTTCATTTGGATCATCTACATACAACTGAATCACTTGTGCTTGTCTCTCGTTTATATGTCCTAATCGCATATATTGATAAGAATTTCTCTTTTCAAGTTGTTTTCGTTGTATATACTCTTTCAATTCACAATAGGCTTGCTCCAAAACTTTCAAATTATAGTTAATGAAATAACCAAGATCCAAATCATCGACTTCGGAATAGAGATACGCTTTCTCGTAAGATTTCTTAGATTTTGCAATCACACGGGATATAGATAGGTATTCGGTCATCCAATAGCCTTGTTTCAACATATACCAATAAAACAATGCTCGTGCAGTACGTCCATTTCCATCAACAAAAGGATGATAGAAACCTATCATGAAATGAATAATAATTCCACGAATGATAGGATGGAGAAAATATGTAGAATTACTATCGTTAAAATGGTCGCAAAGATCTTTGGCAAACTGCTGAATCTCGCGCGCATCAGGAGGCGTATGAACTGTTTCTCCTTCCATGACATTATATACAACAACATCGTCTTCTATTGTCCTGAAACGACCTGAATCCTTTTCGTTTTTTAAAGTCTTATCGGTCATTAACCTATGGATTTCTAACAACATCTCTATGGATAATGAGGTATCCTTATGGTTAGATATAAATTGAATAGTTTTATAGTTATTTACAATCATCTGCTGAGAGCGATCCTTTGGCTGTTTGTTCTTTCTTAGCATCTCTTTCGCAACTTGTCTGGTTGTGGCAGCACCTTCCATCATACTAGAATAGATAGCTTCCTCCATCAAAGAACTTTTCAAATATTGTTTCTTGCTATCTTCTGTGATTTCAGTATGATGCACCCAACCTTGTCCGAAGTTCATGTCGAATTCATGGCAAAGACGTTGCATTTTATCAGTAAAGCCAAAAGAAACTGCATATTTATCCCATGTGTATTTGGTCATGAGTATGCGAGAGACCTTTATACGTTTCCATAATTCCTCTGCTGAACAGAATTCAGGAAGTTTTTTGTACTTTATAGTGTCCCAATACTCATAATCTTCATTGGCTTTGTCAATCAAGATATTAACATCAGAATCTTTTCTGTATCCATTATTTAAGAACAGTCTTAAATAATCTTCTTGCGTTAATTTTGGTGCTGATTCTATCATGTTTTACTAATTATTTCTGACTACAAAAATACAAAAAAACTTTCCAATTCTTTCCAATATTTAAAGAATTGGAAAGAATTTTATAGTTTATATCCTAATTTTTCAAATAAGGCTTTCAGTTCTGCTTTGCTTTCTTCTTCTTGTTGTAATAGGGTTTGGAGTTCACTTTGCAGTTCTCGCATTCTTGCGTCAAAGTCTATTTGTTCATCTTTGTTTTTAAATTCTATGTATTTGCTTGGAACAAGGCTCCAACCTTTCTTTTCTATTTCTTCAAGTGAGGCAGAATAGCAATATTCTGCTACATTCTTATATGTTGTTTCCTTTCCTTCTCTTTGCCAATTATGGAAATTCGTTGCTATTTCTGTTATTTGTTCTTGCGAGAATTGAATATATTTCTTTTCAAAAGGCTCACCCCATTGTCTTAGGTCAATGAATAGTACTTCGTTTTCTCTGTTGCGATATTTTATCATTTTGCCGTTTTGTTCTACTATGCGTGCTTTTTTATTTCGGTTAAGAATCCAAAGCGTTACGCTTATATCTGTTGAGTAAAACATATTTCTTGGCAAGATAACTATTGCTTCTACTATGTGATTTTGTAGTAATTGACGGCGAATGTTTAATTCTGTGCCTTCTCCGCTCAATGCTCCGTTTGCAAGTAAGAAGCCAGCTACTCCATTTGCAGATAGTTTGCTTACTATGTTCAAAATCCAACCATAATTCGCATTGCTTGTCGGTGGTGTTTCGTATCCATGCCAACGAGAATCGGTTTTGAGTTCATTGTCGGCTCTCCAAGCTTTTTGATTAAATGGAGGATTTGCCATAATGAAGTCGGCTTTTAAGTCGTTGTGTTGATCGTTATGAAAAGTATCAGCTGCTTGTTCTCCAAGATTATTGGCGATTCCTCTGATTGCGAGATTCATCTTTGCCAATTTGTAGGTTGTGTTTGTGTATTCTTGACCATAAACAGAGATGTCGCGTTTGTTTCCATGATGAGCCTCTATGAATTTCATACTTTGTACAAACATACCACCCGATCCACAACAAGGGTCGTATATCTTTCCACGATAAGGCTCAATCATTTCGGCAATAAGGTTTACAATGCTTTTTGGAGTGTAATATTCTCCCTTTCCTTTTCCTTCTGCTATGGCAAATTTTGCAAGAAAATATTCATAAACTCGACCAATTAAGTCATTTTCGGGGTCTTTTAACGTGTCTATCTTATTTATTTCGTCTAATAAGGCTGCAAATTTCGCTCTATCAAGGCCTAATCCCGAATAATAATTGTTTGGAAGAGCCCCTTTAAGCATCGGATTGCTGTTTTCTAATCGTGCTAAGGCTTTATCTATCTTTATTGCAATGTCGTTTTGCTTTGCATTCTCCATTATGAAGTCCCAACGGCTTTCTTCTTCTATATAGAATACGTTCTTCGCATTATAAAACACTGCTTGATTGATAAAGGCTTCTTTTCCCTCGTTTATCAACTCTTGCTTACGCTCTTCAAAACGGTCATTTGCATATTTAAGAAAGATAAGACTAAGCACAACATGCTTATATTCCGAAGGCTCTACCGAACCTCTAAGTTTATTTGCCGATTCCCATAGGCTCTCTTCTATACTCTTTTCCTTAATTTGTTTTTTTGCCATAGTTTATTTCTCTTGCTATAAGTATATAAAATCTATACCGCAAAGTTAGAAATATTATGTAAATTACACAAGAAAAAAAAGCAAAGAAAAAATTTAAAAAAGTAAAGAAAAAAAAGATTTTTTCTTTGAAAAAAATTCAAAAAACAAAGAAAAGTATATTTGATTACACTCAATGGGCGTTCTAACTTTTTAATCTAACTCTTATTCCCCACATGCCTGGAAAGGTTTCTTCTTCAAAGGAGAAAGAACGTATTATTTCTACTCCAAGGGAATTGAAGATATTGTCTAATCCTATGCCTATTTCATGGTAAGGGAGGTATTGTCCGTATAATGATTTGTGATATAGAAAGAGGGTTGGTCTTATTTGTTTTAGTGCTATGTTTAGTTGTGCAAAGGTTTGAAGGTATTGTTTGTGATAGGTTGTGCGTCCATATTGTAAGAGGTTGAATCCATAAATAGAACTTACTAAGGAGTTTGTCATATTTGGAGTTAGCAATAGGTATGGGTTGGTGCTTCCAAAGATTTTTCCTCCTGTGAGTTTTAAATCTAAGGCAATGTTGTTTGTTAGGTAGATTCTTCTTTGTGAGGTTAGGAGTATTTCTTGGTATTTTCTTTCTACGTTGCTAATTGGTATGTTATAGGAGTAGGTAAGGGAGATTTTTGTGGGTAGGGAGTAGAGTTTTCCTTGGAAGTTTACGGGTATTTTTCTTGCTTTTTTTCTTTCGGGTTGCCATGCAAGGTTTCCTTCTGCTATTATGTATTGTATTGGGGTTTGGATTAGTTGGGTTATTTCTTTGTCTTTGTAGTGTAGGCGAGAGTAGTAGTTTCGATAGTGTAGTTGTGGGGTGATGCTGATTGCGTTAGGAAATTCGTGGAAGTATTTTAGGGTTGCTTTTCTTTGAAAGGCGAGGGAAAAGTTTGTCCATGTGGAGAGTGAGTATTGTATTTTGTCGTAATCGGCAAGGTATGGCATATAGGTGTTGTCGTAGTAGGAGAGAGAGAGGGTTTTTGCTCCAAAGGAGTAGAGGGAGGAGGCTTTTTTTGCAAAGTTGTATCCTATGCTTGCTCCGTATTTGAATTGTTTGTCAGTGGTTCCGTATGCTAAGAGCCATTCAAATGAGAAGCGTTTTGAGAGTTTTTGATTGGTTTTCCCACTTACTCTTAGTCTTACACCTTCTATTGGGTTGTAACTTAGGAAGTTTTCGCATGGTCCAAGGTCTACTACTCCTAAGGTGAAATAGGTGTTGTTGAGTAGGTTATCTATTTTGTTTTGGAGCAGAAGTCTTCCTACTCTTTCTATTTCTGCTTCGCTTAGGGGCGTGTAAGAATATTGTGCTTTTGTGCTTAGGGAGAAGATTGTAAGGGTTATTAGAATGATTATTTTTTTCATTTTTTTTGTTTTAAATGTTATCACTTGCAAGTACTGCTGTTGAGAAGGCGATTTGTAGGTTGAATCCTCCTGTGTCGGCGTCAAGGTCGATTTCTTCTCCAATGAAGTAGAGTCCTTTTATTTTTTTGCTTTCCATTGTGAGAGGATTGATTTCGTTTAGTGAGATTCCTCCTTGTGTTATGATTGCTTCGTCCCAACCCATATCGCCTATTATTTCTTCTTTATGGTTTTTTAAATAAGTAAGGATTGCTTGTGTAAGGGGTGTTTTATTGTTTTGTTTTTCTTCTTTATACCATCGTTTGAAGTCAAAGCATACTTCTTTTGGTAACCATGCTCTTACTATGTTTTCTACGCTCATGCCTTGTCTTTCTTTGAGTGTGGTGGTGATTTCTTCTAAGAGTGCTTTTTCGTTTATTTTTGGTTTTAGGTCTATTTGTAGATAGAGTTGTTCTTTGTAGAGCAGGTGTGCTATTTTGCGTGAGAGGCGTAGGATTGCTGGTCCTGAAAATCCGTACTCGTCAAGTGTTATGTCTCCGTTTTCTTGTGCTATGACTTGGTTATTGTGAAGGATTTTTACGTTTGTGTTTTTTATTAGGTAGTTTTGTAGGTTTTCATGGTGTCCTCTTTGGGTGCGTAATCCTACAAGGGCAGGATAGAGTGGGGTGATTGTGTGTCCGCATTTTTTTGCTAAGTAGTAGGCGTCTCCTTCACTGCCTGTTTGTGGATAAGTCTTTCCTCCGGTTGCAAGGATTACTTTATCGCAATAGTATTCTTTGCCTTCAAGGGTTTTTACGCCTTTTATTTGATTGTTTTTTATGATTAAAGAACTTACTGTTTGTGAGAAATAAACATCAGTTAGTGTAGAGTTTTCTATTTGTTTTATTAGAACAAGGAATATGTCAAGGCTTTTTCCGCTTTTTGGGTAGATTCTTCGTCCTCTTTCTTCTATTAATTCTACTCCAAGGTTTTCAAATAGTTGTATTGTGTTGTAGTTTGAGAAGCGTTTTAGGGCAGTTGTTATGAAGTTTTTGTTGCTTTTTAGTGAGGAGCAGTGGGAAAGAAATTCTGTTAATGAGAGGGTATTGGTT
>X208_Red_Sheep__coassemble_21_pt1 | contig 14329 bp, 10 predicted proteins | sample X208_Red_Sheep__metabat2_high_PE_002 | metagenome-assembled genome bin X208_Red_Sheep | reverse complement strand
CCGTTTAATTTGAATTCGTATGTTGTGGCTGTGCCATTCCATGTGATTTCTGCTGTTGTTTCTGTTATATTGTTTGCAGAAAGGTTAGTTGGTGCATCGCAAGGAATGATTTGTTCAAGGGTTGTGAAGGTTGTTAATACCCATTCAGACATTTGGTCTTCGCACAATGCTCTTACTTCAAAAGTATAAGTGGTATTAGGTGCTAATTCGGTCAATGCTTTTGTTGTGTCTGCTTGAATTTCTGTTATTCCGCCGTCTAGTCTGATTTCGTATGAAGTTGCTGTGCCGCTCCAAGTGATTTCTGCTGTGGTTTCTGTGATATTGTTTACTGAAAGTGCAGTTGGTGCATCGCAAGGAACGAATGTTGTTGTTGTGAAAGTGATAGAATCCCATTCTGAGTAGTTTGTAGCGTTACAAACAGAACGTACATATACTGTGTATTGAGTATTTTCTGTTAATCCTGTAACAAAGAAGATAGGAGATGAAGCATATTCTGGTGTTCCTTCGCTTCCTACTTTTACTTCCCAACCTGATTCATTTCCTCCTGCTGACCAAGATAATATTGCTTCGTTTGATGATATATTATCAGTTTCTATTGTTAGGCTTTCAGGTTGATAACAAGGAGCTGATACGCCTGCAAAGTTTATTTCTAAATTATCAACGAACAAGTCATTATCTCCGTTTTGTTCAAGACTTTCTCCATAAAATGCTACACGTATTCTTCCTGATAATGGTGTTCCTGTAGCGTCTTGAAGTGGGTATGTGACTCTTATAAATGAGTTTGTAAGATCTGAAAAATTGTGTTCTGTGTCAGAGTCATTGTCTGCAAAGATTAAAGCATTTACACTTGACCAAGTTGCTCCGTTATCTTCTGAAATTACTATTGCAAACTTATCATCAATTGCCTGTGTTGGTGGATTAGTTGAGAAATAAGCTGTCAATGCTATATCTACTGATAATTCATACAATTGAGTATTTGTATCTCCCAAGTTTATTGAAGGAGAAATTAACCATTTATAAGAGCCATTACCATAAATGTTGCAATTTAATTTATTTGTACCATTGTATTGAAGAGCTCTGTTGGTTGTTCCCCAAGTTGTATAAGATGAAGATGGAGTTGTTGGTGTTTCTGTTAGCATTCCTGTTGCAAAATTCCAACAATGAGAACCATATAAATCCAATGTTTCAAATCCATCTGTTAAAGGTGCTGTTAGAGATGGGCAAGGAGTTGTGAAAGTAGTTTCTACATATTGAGATGAATCTGTTGCAGAGCACATTGTCATTACTCTTACTTGATATTCTGTATTGTATTGTAAACCTGTAAGAATGTAAGGATTTGTTATGTTTTGGATTGTTATCCAAGGTTCTTGTTCTAAGTTAGGTCTGTATTCTAATTTATATTCTGCTCCTTGATTTATAGTGTCGGTAAAACTGATTGTTGCTTGTAGTCCATTTGCAGTTTCTTCGGCAAAGGCTTGAAGATCGGTTACTTCAAAACAAGAACGCACTGAAACAGATATGTTATCTACTGCTGCAGGAGGATCAAGTGATGTTGCTCCATCATTATACCACATAAACACTAATTGATAAATACTGTTTGCATATCTTGAGTCTAAGACAATATCTTCTCTTCCCCATTCTGATGAATTATTGTACCTACTTTCTCCTATTTGATATTCATACGCAGAATACATATCAATAGGTAATTCTTCTCCAAGTGGGAGTAAATATACTTGCATATAATCATAATAATATTCTCCTCTTCCTTTCCAATCGAAAGAAAGTTGCCAAGAAATATCATCTCCAAAGGCTAAGTATGTGCTAAGTGCTGTAAGTGTGGTCGCCTCAGAGTGAGAATTAGATACTCCATTATCTTGACTTACATAGAATGCTCCTCCGTTTGTTACTACGCCGTTTTCATCTGTTGTATTATTTACAGCTGTTCCGTAACACCATTTATTTGGTGAAGTTGCATATGATTGATTTGGTGCTGCAACACTCCATTCTCCTATTGTTTGAGAGTCGTCAAAGTTTTCTGCGTATGGAACAGATTGTACTATTGGAATAAATAGATTTCTTGTATCGCTCCAATATGCTCCTTCGCAGTTTTGTTTTACAGCCACCATATAATTTCCTCCTTCAACATTTGTTGCTATTGTATAAGGGAATTCTACTCCTGCTGGTATTGTGATTTGTGTTGCAGTTTCAGGGTCAAAGTTTTCTGACGCTACGCCATAAGCTACTATCCAACCATTCGCTGCTCCCAATGTGTCAAATGTTACTAAGATTGAAGAACCATCAGGTGTAGAAACATTTAGTCCATGTACATCTGGGCAAGGAGGTGCTTGATTGATTCTGAGATTATCAATAAAGAATTTAGATGCATTGTGGCGAACTGCAAATGCTAAACGAGAAGTTGTTGTTACGTTTGATAGTATCACTTCTCTTTCGTCCCAATTTCCTCCTGAAATATTTATGCTTGTAATGTATTGTGCATTTGCTGTATCTGCTAATGATGTTATATCGTTTTGTGTTACATCTAATGCAAAAATATCAAGGGTTGCTCCTCTTTCCCAATTATAATATTGTTGTGTTTCAAATTGTAGTCTTTGTCCTCCGTCAAAGTTAAATGCAGGGGTAAATATCCATTCTCCAACAACAGGACGACTATCTCCGTAAGAATCTCCATTGTATGCTAACACATAATTATCTGCATCTTGTGAACCTTCTCTTTCTTGTCTATAAGTTGACCAACGATAGTATGATTCAGTAGATAGGTTTATCCAACACATTGGAGCTCCAACTCCTATTCCTGTGCTTACAAAGTCTGTTGCAAATGTATTTGTGTAAGGCAACTCTTCTACCATAGCACATGGTGTTACGAAAGTTGTTGTTGTGTAGTTTGTTAATTCTCCATCGCAAAGTGCAGCAACTCTTAAATCATATTGTGTTCCTAATTGAAGATTGATTAGAGTGTAGGTTGTTTCGGTTGTTGTTTCGGTTTGCCATTCATTAGAGTTTGCTGGTTTGTATTCTATTTGGTATGTAGTTTCTGTTGGATTTGATGATGTTATGTTCACTATTGCAGAAGATGGTTCGTCTTCATCTCTTGTACAAGTAACGCTCGCAGGTGCAATACAAGAAAGTGACACTATTTCTAAATTGTCTATTGCTGCAGGAGGATTGTTTCCCCAACTATAATCATTTGCCCAAACAAAAACTAATTTTTTAACTGTTCCTAATAAGCCTGCTGCATCAAGTATTATTTCTTTATTTTGCCAATAAATATTTTCTGATAATTCTTCTGTAATTGCAAATGAAGATTCAGGGAGGCTTCCATTAGATAATTCATAGTTTAAAGGAAGTAAGTATACTCTAAAATAGTCGTAAGTTGTTTCACCTTTGCATAGCCAATCAAAAGATATACGAAACGCAACTGAGGCATCAGTTGGAAATGAAACAAGTGTTGAAAAATAATTTGCAGTGGTAGGATTCTCAGTTATTGTATAGGAATGTGTTGCTCCATTATCATTACTAATATAAATTGCTCCTCCTTCATTGTTTTCTAAATTTACTGCTGTTCCATATGTCCAAGCGTTTGTTGTTGTATTTTGGAATTGAAATTCTGAAATATTCTCAGAGTCATCAAAGTTTTGTGTGTAAGGAATAGAAACTATACTATTTGCCGATGGTAATGTTATTGATATAGCTTGGCAATATTCTCCTCCACAGTTTTGTTTTGCTGTAATATAGTAAGTTGTTCCTGGGGTTAATCCTTGAATAAGATAAGGGAATTCTGCTGGATCGTTTACTATTATTGTAGTTGCAGTTGTAGGGTTAAAGCTTTGTATTGAATCTGCTGTTCCGTATGCAATAGTCCAACCACTTCCTTCATAATTAAGTGTATTTAAGTTTACTTGTATTGCATCTACGTTGGCTGCAATAGCACTTAATCCGTAAACATTCGGACATTCTATTTGCTCTATTACTACTTCTGGTATGTAGAATGATGGATTTGGTTTTTTATTTACAAATACCAATCTGCTTGTATTTTCTATTTCAGATAGTAAGACTTCAAACATTTCTCCTGATGGTGTGTTTTCATCGCTTATTACTGTTGTTAGATAAACACAATTAGAGGTGTCTGCCTCTGATGTCATATCTCCGTTTGTAACATCTAAATAATATATATCAAACTCTACTCTATCAGTATTATTTATTTTGTCTATACTAAATCTTACTGCTTCTGTTCCTGTAAAATCCATTGTAGGGAACATTAACCAATCGTTATGCAAAGAGTTTACATCTGTAGTAAAATATCCCATAAGAGAACTTCTTGTTGCAACTCCTCCCCAACGATAAGTTGAACTTCCTCCGTTTACATTTATCCAACAATGGTTTGGTACTGTTCCTCCTATTGTACCCTGAACGAAGTTTGTAGCGAAATCTTCTGACCATGATAAAGTTGATATTGTTCCACATAGCGTATTGAATGTAGTTGTTTGAGGATATGACACACTTTCTTCTCCACAGTTTGCAACAACAGAAACTTCGTAAACTGTTGAAGAAACAAGATTGTTTAATTGGAAAGTAGTATCTGAGGTTGTTCCTGCAGTTTGCAATTCTCCTCCTTGTGTTCTATAAGAAATAGTAAACGTTGTTCCTTCTTCATTAGGATTTGACCAAGAAATTAAAGCAGATTCTTGGTCTATGTTTGAAACGTCTAAATCTGTTGGAGGAAGGCAAATATCTGTTCCCTCTGGTAATCTTGTAAATATTGCAGAAGGTACTAATGTTGTTCCATTAACTCCTGCAGGATCTTCTGGAGTTACTGCTCTTGAATCACGTGAAGAATACAATAAGCGATTAGAATAATCACTTGATTCTGCACCCATACCCCAAGAGAAAGCATAGAAATATGTTCCCATACTTGCTTTTATTGCCACTACAAGATTATTCGCTCCTGAATAAAAGTATGGCACTTGAAATTCTATTCCTTTCCAACCAGTTCCAGACCAAGTTACAGAACCAGAATAAACTGTTGTAAAGTTTTCTGAAAGCATTAACGTATTAGTCGCAAAAGACTGCTGTGATGTTTCAGCTAAAGATACTTCAATGTCAATTGTACGTTCTCCTGCAGTGTTTTCTGCAAGGTACCAACTAATACCTGAAAGAATACCTGGCGTAAGCTCTGATGACAGGTAAATACTTTGAGAATAAGAGTAGTTAAATCCCGTATAAATCATCTGATAAGATTGATTTGTGTTAGGAAAAGCTACTGTGTCGCTCAAAGATGTTTCTTGGGCTTTAAGCCCTATGGCAAAAAACATTGCCATAATCAATAAGAGAAATCTTTTCTTCATTTTTATTTATATTAAAGTTTATAAATTACTAAAAATAAGGTGCAAAGGTACTGCTTTTTTACAAAATAATAAAATATTTATTTTAAAATTTGAGAGATCTTTTCTGCTGCATTCACTCCATCAATCGCAGAAGAAGTTATTCCTCCTGCATATCCTGCTCCTTCTCCACAAGGAAAAAGCATAGCGAGTTGAGGGTGTTGTAAACTATCTTTACCTCTCAATATTCTAACAGGCGAAGATGTCCGAGACTCCAATCCTATCATTGTTGCTTGATTGGAAATAAATCCTTTGATTCGTCTATCAAATACTTTAAATCCTTCCTTTAAATGTTCTGCAATTATTCTTGGTAAATAATCATTCATATTGCAAGCTTGCAATCCACTTGGATAAGAAGTAGCACTTATATTGTTAGAAGGTTTATTTCTAATGAAATCACTTATTCTTTGTGCGGGAGAAGTTTGATTGTGGATATATATTTTTTGTTCACATTCTTGTTGAAACTTCATAAGGGATAAGGCAGGTTGTTTGCTATATTCTTTAACATCTTGAGGATTTATGCTAACTACTATTCCACTATTTGCAAAAGCAGAACCTCTATTTGAAGAACTCATTCCATTTACTACAAGTGATTTTTTTTCTGTTGAAGCAGGTATTATCATTCCACCAGGACACATACAAAAAGAAAACACTCCTCTATTATTTACATTATGCACCAAAGAATATGAAGCAGGAGGAAGTAATTTTGCTATATTTTTATCATTGTATTGAGAATTATTTATCAATTCTTGACTATGTTCCACTCTTACTCCCATAGCAAAAGGTTTTGCTTCTATTGCCCAACCTTTATTTGCAAACAATTGATATATATCTCTTGCTGAATGGCCTGTTGCTAATATAACTGCTTTTGCTTCTATTGTTGTATTATTAGATGTTTTCACACCATAAACAACATTATTTTTCACCAAAAGATCGGTTACTTTTGTGTTAAAATAATATTCACCTCCACATTTAAGGATAGTTTCTCTTATGTTTTTAATTATTCGAGAAAGTTTATCTGTTCCTATGTGTGGATGTGCTTCTGAAAGGATATTATCATTAGCCCCATGAAAAACAAATGTTTCTAAGATTTCTGTTATATTTCCTTTTTTGGTGGAGCGTGTAAATAGTTTACCATCAGAAAAAGTTCCTGCACCACCTTCTCCAAAACACCAATTTGATTCCTCATTCAAATCGTAATTTCTTGCAATTAGTGCTATATCTTTTTTCCTCTCACTTATCGGTTTTCCTCTTTCTATAATAATTGGTTTAAAACCTTCTTCTATTAGCTTCAATGCAGCAAACAATCCACAAGGTCCTGCTCCTACTACAATAACTCTTTGACCATTAGTAACATCTTGATAATTGTGAAAAATAGGATTTTGTTTTATCGGACTATCGCTTACCAACAATTTAAGTTTGAAAATAGGGCGTTTTCGTGCATCAATACTTTTGCGAAGTATTTTATAATGAAGATTTTTAGAATCGATGCCACAAGAAGAAGAAATTATTTTTTTAAAGTCTTCTTCAACAAAAAAAACTTCACATCTACAAGACAATTCTATTACCTTTTCCACGATTTTATTCAAAAGTAAGATTTATATAAAAGACTTGCGTTCTTATTTTATCCAATACATCTGAATACATTGTATGAAATTCTGGAATAAGTATGTTTGTGAGAGAATAAGATGTCTTCAACTCTATTCCAAACTTGAAATACGGCAAATAAAAATCTACTCCTGCTCCTAAGGTATAAAATATTTCAGAATTATCTATTTTTAACATTACATCTTCTGGGTTTGCTTTCTTTCGTTTTATTGAACCCAAGTCATAAGTATATTTTCCTCCTGCAATAAGATAAGGTCTCATATTACGCCAACGCTTAGAACGAACTTTAAACTCTAAGGGAATTTCTACATATATAGCCTCTAATGAAGTGCTTCTTACATTAAATACATCATTTTTATACTCATAGAAATTCAGTCTTCTATCACCAAAAGTTACTCCGGGAGTAAAACGAAGGTTTAACCAACTCAACAATCTTAAATCGGAAACAAACATCAACTGGAAGCCACTATTTCTATCAGAATCAAAACCCATAATGGTATCTTGATAAGGTGGATTTTCTTTTCCTATTATGTTTGAATAAAACTGATTGTATCCAAATGATATTCCAAAATGTGCTACTTTTTTATCATAATGTGGCATATTTGGGGGTGCGGATTGAGAAAATAATTCAGTAAAATAGATTATTAAAACAGCGACTAAAATTAACGATTTCCTCATATAATTTTCCTATTCTTTATTTCAATAATTCTGACAATAATTTATTCTTATCAATAGGCACAACACCTACACTTTCACAAACAAGTCCTCCTGCAAAATTGCTAATATTTGCAATTGTTTGACTATCTAATCCCAATGCCAAACAAAGAGTAGCAAGACTTATTACAGTATCTCCTGCACCCGAAACATCAGAAATCTTTCTTAAACAAGCAGGAAGCATTGTTACCTCAGCCTCTTTCTTTGTAAAATCCATCATAAATACCCCTCTTTCACTAAGTGTAATAAACACCTTATCTATTTTTTGTTTATAATGAAGAAGTAACGAAGCCTCTACAAGAACATCTTTGTCTACATTATCAAAATCTATCTTTAAACCTTCTTTTAGTTCTTTTAAATTCGGTTTAAATAAATCAACATTCTTATATGCCGTAAAATTTCTTTTTTTAGGATCAACTGTTACTGGGATATTTTTCCTTTTTGCAATTTCTATAATTTTTGTAATTACTCCCTCTGTAATTACTCCTTTATCATAATCTTGAAATATTATAGCGTTGATTTTTTCTGTATTTATGATATTCTCTATTTTCTCTACAAATATCTTTTCTTCCGATGAAGAAATATTAACATCTGTTTCTTCATCTATTCTAAGCATTTGAGTTTTATTTCCTATAATACGAGTTTTAACTGTTGTTGGTCTATTAGATGAAAAAACTATTCCCTTTGTATCCATATTTTGTTTTTCCATCAATTCACATAATTGATGGCCTTGGTAATCCTCCCCCACAACAGAACAAAGTATTGGATTCGCTCCCATTGCAGCAATATTAAGTGCTACATTTGCTGCTCCACCTAATCTACTTTCTTTGTCATTAACCGCACATACAGGAACTGGAGCCTCAGGCGAAATTCTATTAACACCTCCCCACCAATAAGCATCAATCATTACATCACCTATTATGAGGATATTTAAAGAATTAAATTTATCAAAAACTTTTACAAAATCTATTGCCATTTTTATTATGCAGAAATTTCTCCTCTTAAATTAGACTTTAACATTTGTTTTATTTCCGTTGGCTCTTCATAATTACCAAGTACAAACATCATTTTAGCAAGTGCAGCCTCTGTTGTTATATCTCCACCAGAAATAACTCCCATTTCCAACAAAGCAGTTGATGCTTCATAATGTCCCATAACAACAGAACCTGCCTTGCATTGCGTTACGTTCAAAACATAAACTCCACTATCAATTGCCTTCTTTATAGCAGAGATAAACCATTGACTTGTCGGAGCATTACCACTACCATAGGTTTCTAAAACAACTCCTTTTAGATTTGGAATTGACAAAAAGGCTTCTAAATGTTCCTTTTGAAGAGCAGGATGCACCTTTATAACAACTATTTGTTCACACATTTTATTGTAAACTTTCAAAGGCTTATAATCGCTTTTATGTATTAAATGTTGTTTATAACTGATGTTGATACCCACCTTTGCCAAAGAAGGATAATTACCAGAATAAAACGCTTCAAAATGTTCCGCATTTATCTTTGTAGTACGATTTCCTCTAAATAATTTATTTTCAAAGAAAATACATACCTCAGGAATATTCACATTTTCATTAGATGCTATTTCCACAGCAGAAATTATATTTTCCCTACCATCTGTTCTAATCATTCCTAACGGTAATTGACTACCTGTGATAATAATCGGTTTGGATAAATTTTCTATAAGAAAACTCAAAGCAGAGGCTGTATAACTCATCGTATCTGTTCCATGAAGAACTACAAAACCGTCATAGTTCCCGTACTCTATTTTAATCAAATCTGCCAATCTTATCCAAACATCTGAATGCATATCAGAAGAATCAATTATAGGATTAAACTGAATTGTATCTATTACACAATCCAATTCCTTCAAAACAGGTAAGGCTTCATAAATCTTCTTCATATCAAAAGGATACAAAGCCCCCGTCTTCTTATCTTTCACCATTCCAATGGTGCCACCCGTGTAGATAACTAATATTTTTTTCATAACTACATTAGAAATGTGGCAAAGATACAAAAAAATGTTTGTGTGTTACGAATTATTATTGTAATTTTGCCGTTATAATATTACGAACGAAGAAAAAATGCAATCATTAAAAAGATTATTCGGAATATTTTTTGTTATTTTGACGTTAAGTTTAACCTCAAAATCTCAGTCTTTACAACGTGAAGGACCTATTGCGGAATTTAATATGGTTTCTTATGACCTTGGAGAAGTTTTACAAGGTAAAGAAACAATAGCAGTTTTTACCCTAATGAACAAAGGAAATGCCCCCTTGGTAGTAGAAAATATTAAAGTTTCGTGTGGTTGTACCTTAGTAGAATGGTCGCAAGATCCAATTTTACCAGAACAATCCGCAAAAATCACAGTAAGATACAACGCAAACATAATAGGAACAATAAAACGAAGCATAGTAGTAAATACAAACGACAGAAAGCAAGAAAGAATACTCTTGATGCTAACAGGAAATGTCGTTGCAATAAATAGTGATTATTAACTAAAAAACAATAAAACAATGAAAAGATTTCTTTTATCAGCGATTTTCGTATTCGCTTTAATGTTAGGAGCATCTGCTCAACAAGCAGGAAAACAAGAGTCAAAACAAACAGAAACTACCTCACAAGCAGAAATAACTTTTGATAAGTTAGAGCACGACTATGGTGAAGTTAAACAAAACGGCAACGGAGTTTGCGAATTTACCTATACTAATACAGGCTCTGTTCCTTTGGTTCTATCAAAAGTTCGCTCATCTTGTGGATGTACAGTTCCTAAATGGAGCAAAGAACCTTTAATGCCAGGACAATCTGCAACAATCACAGTAAAATACAACACAAGTAGTGTAGGACCTATCAACAAATCAATCACTGTTGAATCAAACGCAAAAACTCCAAGAGTAAGATTATTGATAAAAGGTAAAGTAATCAAATAAAAAGATATAAAGTTATGTTAGAAATATCAAAAAAAGGACAAACCCTTCCAGCATCTGCAATTAGAAAATTAGTACCTTACGCAGAAGCTGCAAAAGAAAGAGGAATAAAAATACATCATTTAAACATCGGACAACCAGATATTGAAACTGCACCAGGAGCCTTAGATGCTTTAATAAAAGCACCAAGAGACATTGTTGCCTATACTCACTCTGCTGGAAATATGTCATATAGAAAAAAGCTATGTGAATACTATGCAAAACACAATATCAAACTAACACCAGATGAAATCATAATTACAGCAGGAGGAAGCGAAGCATTACAATTTGCTTTCACAATCTGTTGCAACCCAGGAGATGAAGTTCTTATTCCAGAACCATATTACACAAACTACAATTCATTTGCAATACTTTCAGATGCAGTTATAAAAACCGTACCATCAACAATAAAAGACGGTTTTGCCCTACCATCAATAGAAGAATTTGAAAAAGTAATCACACCAAAAACAAAAGCAATAATGATTTGTAATCCAAATAACCCAACAGGCTATTTGTATTCAAAAGAAGAATTATTGCTATTAGGCGAAATAGCAAAAAAACACAATCTTTATTTATTTGCAGACGAAGTTTACAGAGAATTTTGTTACGATGGAAAACAACACTTCTCTGTAATGGAAATGGAAGATCTTTCACAACACGTTATTTTACTTGACTCAGTAAGTAAAAGATACTCAGCTTGTGGAGCAAGAATAGGAGTTATCATATCCAAAAACAAACAAATAATGAACGCTGCACTAAGAATGGCACAAGCAAGACTTTGCGCTCCATACTTTGGACAAATCTTTGGTGAAGCAGCAGTAGACACACCTCAAGAATACTTCGATAAAGTAGCAAAAGAATACGATCTAAGACGTAGAACTCTAATAGAAGCAATCAATAAAATAGAAGGTTGTTTCTGTCCAATGCCAACAGGAGCCTTTTATACAATCCTTGAAATGCCAATAGACGATTCAGACAAATTCTGTCAATGGTTATTAGAAGAATTCAACTACAACGGAGAAACCGTTATGCTTGCACCAGCAACAGGATTTTACTCTGACCCAGAAAAAGGAAGAAAACAAGCAAGAATCACTTACTGCTTAAAGATAGAAGACCTTAAAGCAGCGGTAAAATGCTTAGAAGAAGCCCTAAAAGTATATCCAGGAAGAACAAACAAATAAAAAAAATTTAACAAACACAATAACAAAGCTGAGTCATCTAAAAATTTGATTCAGCTTTGTTTTATAAAAATATCAAGATGAAAAAAATAATAATCAGTCTGTTAATGCTCCTATTTAGCAATAGTATATGCCTTTGTCAAAAAGCCGACTCCATACTAAACAACGCCATATACCTAATAGACAAAGGCGAATTAGTAGAAGCAGAAAATAAAATAAAACGAGCAATATCAGAAGGCATAGACACACTACCCCTACACTATGAATTAGCTTGGATATACTACATAACAACAGACTACGACAAAGCAATAGAAACCCTAACCCCACTTTGTCAAAGAGCAGAAGTCACTCCTGATGTTTATCAATTATTAGGCAATGCCTATGACGAAAAAGGACAATTCAATTCCGCCATAACACAATACGACAAAGGCCTAAAAAAATTTCCAAACGCAGGTTGTCTATATCTTGAAAAAGGAAACATATCCTATAAGAATAACCGATACGAAGACGCCTTCTTTTACTACGAAAAAGGCATAGAATCAGATCCCGAATACGCATCTAACTATTATAGAGCCTCTCTCCTATTTTTTGCATCTACCGAAATGGTATGGGGGGCAATGTACGGAGAAATATTTATGAATCTTGAACAACACTCACAAGAAAGATACAAAGAAATGAGTGAAACACTATACAATTGCTACTTTGATCAAATAAAATTTAACAATAGAAAAGCCGAAGTAGATTTCAACAATCCTGTTATAGTTTACTCCAACTCAGGAGAAAGACCAAACCTCTTTCCAGAAAGTTTTCGTTCTGCAATGACAAAAGCAGCAAAAGGATATAGATTTCTTGACCTAAACACCCTTGTTCAAATAAGAAAGAAATTCATAAACGAGTTTTATGCAAATTTCTCCGACTTTAACAACGTTTTGTTTGACTATCACAAAAAGATAATAGAAGCAGGACACTTTGAAGCCTACAACTATTGGCTATTTGCATACGGCAACAACGCACAAGCAAACAAATGGGTAAAAGAAAATAAAGGCAAATGGGATTCATTCCTAAAATGGAAGAAAGAAAACCCAATAAAAATAACCCAAGAAAACGTATTCTCTCGCTATACAATGGAATAAAAAAATAAAAACGCTCGTTTGTCAAAATAAAACAAAGACTCACGAGCGTTTTTCTTTGAGTTATTTATTTTTAGAAGTGATAACCAAGTCTTATTGTAAGCATCCCCGGAACTATACTCTTACCTGTAAATCTCCATTCATCATAATTAATACTTTCTCCGTTATATATTTCATCTTCAAACTGCTTTCCTTTTATTTTTTGAGAACCTAATTCATAATAATGAACTCCAAAACTATATTTACTATTAAACATAATTCCTGCTCCTACTTGAAAAGCCATACTTGTATTTACTTGGTAAGAACCTTCTAATTTTTCTTCAAGATAATCTCCTCCATCAGAAAATTCTGCTAACATTTTAAAATCTGTCAGTGTTCCAATATTAAGACCTAATCCAGCTTCTGCCCAAACTTTAATATTATTTTTGATTGCATATTCATAGTTTGCACCAACCATAATAGGAATATTGATATAATGAGGTAAAGATATTGTAATTTCATCTAAATCACTATATTCATAATATGAATCAACAATATCTTCTTTCCAACTTTTTACATCATCATTTGGCATATTCAAGAAGAAATCCGCAGTTGCAATAATTCCTAATCCTTTTACAGAAGGAACATTAAAGCGAAATTTCATTCCGGCATCAAAACCTAATCCTGCACCGGCACGATTTGATTTAGTTAGCCAAGCAACATTTTGATTATCCATACGACTTTCTGCAAAATTCCCTTGTGGGAAAAGCATACCTAAATGCAATGAGAAATCTGTTTGTGCATTTACATAATTTACTCCTAAGATTGCTATAATAAGCAATGCGATTTTTTTAATTTGTCTTTTCATTTTATTTAATTTTTATTTAGTTAATAATTTTTACCAACAAGTAATAATGAGATCAGCAGCGTCTCCATTTTCATCTAACCACGCTGATTGAAGTTCTAATGGTAAGTCTGACCAAGTTGCATCAGCACAATCTCCTTCAAAATCTTCTATTGTAGGTTCACTTTCTGTATAAAGTGGACAATTAACCATATCCCCAGAAACCGTACAGTAGCAATCGTTTGAGAAAAAACTACCGTTTCCGCCGTTTCCACCGTTTCCGCCTCCTTCATACGTTTCTTCACAACTTGCGAACAAAGCAATAAAGACTGCAATCAATGTTAAAATTTTTATTTTCTTCATATACATAATTATTTGTATTGTTTAACTTTATAAAACCAAAAGATTAACATAAAAAAAGCACTATTCCTCTCCCCAAATCTTATTGGTTTTATCCATTGAACCACTAACACTGCGACTGCCATCGGGACTATATGCTACAGATT
>X208_Red_Sheep__coassemble_20_pt1 | contig 14388 bp, 25 predicted proteins | sample X208_Red_Sheep__metabat2_high_PE_002 | metagenome-assembled genome bin X208_Red_Sheep | reverse complement strand
GTCTTACCTTTGCAAGCAGAATTTTAGCGACATAAAAACATAAAAAATGAAAAGATTATTACTTTTAATTTGTACTCTATTATGTGCAAACGTACTTTTGGCACAAACAAGGTTTTGGATTGATTCGTTGCAATACGAAGTAACATCAATAAATCCAGCAAAAGTAGAAGTTTATAATGCTAATTCTTCAATCACAACAGCAAACATTCCTTCAACAGTAACTTATCAAGAAACAACTTATGATATTACTTCTATTGGAGCACAAGCGTTCAGAGATTGCGATAATTTAACATCTGTTATTATACCTAATAGTGTTACTTCTATTGGAGCACAAGCGTTCTCTTTTTGCAGTAGTTTAACTTCTATTGATATTCCTAATAGCGTTACTTCTATTGAAGATTATGTGTTCTCTGGTTGCAGTAGTTTAACATCTGTTACTATTTCTAATAGTGTTACTTCTATTGGAAAAAGTGCGTTCCAAAATTGCAGTAGTTTAACATCTGTTACTATTCCTAATAGTGTTACTTCTATTGGAAATTCTACGTTCTATGGTTGCTATAGTTTAACTTCTGTTACTTGTCTTGCTAATACTCCGCCTTCACTTGGAATTTATGTTTTTAATAATACTCCTTCTAATAAGGTGCTTTATGTTCCTTGCGGTAGTGTTGATGTTTATTCTTCTAATAGTTCTTGGGCAAGTAGTTTTTCAAGCGGAATCTTTGAATTGAATCGTGAGGTTGAAATTAGTTTAAACAATAGTGATTTTGGTAGTGTTGCGGTTGAAAGTGATTGTTCTTCGGCTACGCTTACTGCTACTGCAAACGAGGGTTTTGCTTTCCTTTCTTGGAATGATGGCAACACCGACAACCCAAGAATAGTTTCTCTTTCAAGCGATACTGCTTTCACTGCTTATTTTGGAAATACTCTTATTATTGATACAATTTGTCAAGGCTCAACTTATGAGGAAAACAATTTTAACGAAACAGAACAAGGCTTCTACACTCAAATAACTACCGATGCAAACGGTCAAGATAGCGTTTCTGTTCTTTCTTTAACTGTTAATCCAATCTATAATACAGAACTTACAGCAACAATATGCCAAGGACAAGTTTACACAGAAAACAACTTTAACGTAAGCGAAGCAGGTGTTTACACTCAAACCCTTACTGCTGTTAATGGTTGCGATAGTATTGTTACATTAACATTAAACGTTAATCCAATCTATAATACAGAACTTACAGCAACTATTTGCGAAGGTAGTGTTTACACAGAAAATAACTTTAACGTAAGCGAAGCAGGTGTTTACACACAAACATTACAAACTGTTAATGGTTGTGATAGTATAGTTACACTTACTTTAAACGTTAATCCAATCTTTAATACAGAACTTACAGCAACAATTTGTCAAAGTCAAGTTTATACAGAAAATAACTTTAACGTAAGCGAAGCAGGTGTTTATACACAAACATTACAAACCGTAAACGGTTGCGATAGTATTGTTACGCTAACTGTTACTGAATTGCCTATTATTCATACCGACCTCACTCTTACTATTTGCGAAGGTACAAGTTTAAATTTCTCTGGCTTTAACGTATCAGAAGCAGGCGTTTATACGCAAACTCATACTGCTGAAAACGGTTGTGATAGTATTGTTACTTTAACTGTTACTGAATTACCTACTGTTCATACTGACCTTACTCTTACTATTTGCGAAGGCACAAGTTTGAATTTCTCTGGCTTTAACGTATCAGAAGCAGGCGTTTATACTCAAACTCATACATCTGTCAATGGTTGCGATAGTATTGTTACTTTAACTGTTAGTGTTAATCCTACTTTTGATACTACTATCAATGCAACAATAAACGCAGGAGAAAATTATGCTGAGTTTGGTTTCAACGAAAGTGAAGCTGGTACTTACGTTCAAAATCTTCAAACCGAGTTTGGTTGCGATAGTACTATCACTCTTGTGCTTTCGGTAAATAGTTCTTTACTTGATATTGAGCAAACAGAAATTACATTCTATCCTAATCCAACCGATAGCAAAGTTAATTTCAGTCAAGCAATAGAAAAGGTAGAAGTAATAGACCTAACAGGAAAAGTAATCTTTACTTTCTCTAATGTAAAGACAATAAACATTGAATACTTACCAAGTGGTACTTATTATTTACGATTAACAAATGAGGAAAAAACATCACTGCAAAAAGTGATTAAGCAATAAAGAAATCAAATCAAAAAAAAACAAAAGGCGAAATCTTAATTGATTTCGCCTTTTTATTTATCTCTAATCTGATTTAATAGAAACAAACACTAAGACCTAAAACAATAAAGGAGACCTCTTTTGAAGTCTCCTTTATTTTCTTTATTTAGCAAATTATTATTCTGCTTTTGTTTCTTCTGCAACTGTTTCTTGTGCTGGTGCTTCAACTGTTTCAGTAGCTTTTTTCTTTCCACCTCTACGAGTTGTTTTGGCTTTTTTAGCAGTTGTTTCTTTCAACATTGCTTCGTTGTAATCAACTAACTCCATCATTACCATTTCAGCTCCGTCACCCATACGTCTTCCAAGTTTTAATATTCTTGTGTATCCGCCTGGACGATTTGCAACTTTTGTTGCTACATCTCCGAATAGTTCTTTAACTGCTTCTTTGTTTTGTAAGTAGCTAAATACCATACGTCTTTGATGTGTTGAATCTGCTTTTGTTCTGTTTATCAATGGTTCTACATAGCCTCTTAATGCTTTTGCTTTTGCTAATGTAGTTTCTATTCTTTTGTGCAAGATTAACGACGATGCCATATTTGAAAGCATTGCTGCTCTGTGTGCATGTGTTCTTGACAATTTATTTACTTTACAACCGTGTCTCATTTCTCGTTACTCCTTTTCTAATTTATACTTCGCAACATTCATTCCAAATTCTAAGTTCTTAGATCTTACAAGACTTTCCAATTCGTTTAATGATTTTCTTCCGAAATTTCTGAATTTTAATAAGTCTGCTTTGTTGAATGATACTAATTCACCTAATGTTTCAACTTCTGCTGTCTTCAAACAGTTTAGGGCTCTTACTGATAAGTCCATATCTGTTAGTTTTGTCTTTAATAATTGACGTATATGCAGTGTTGTTTCATCAAACTCTTCCTCAGGTGATTGTTGCTCTGTTTGGATTGCTATATGATCATCTGAGAATAGGGCGAAGTGTTGAATCAATATTGAAGCTGCTTCTGAAAGTGCTTCTTTTGGTGTGATAGATCCGTCTGTTGTTACTTCTAAAATCAACTTTTCAAAGTCAATTCTATGTTCAACTCGATAATTATCAACAGTGTAATTCACATTCTTTATTGGTGTGTGAATTGAGTCAATCGCTATCGTTCCTATTACATCGTCTGATTTTTTATTTTCCTCTGCAGGCACATATCCTCTACCCTTTTCTATTGTCATTTCAATAGAAAGGCTTACTGAAGGCTCCATGTGACATATTTCTACTTCGGTATTCAAAATTTGAAATGAATTCAAACTATCATTGATATCGCCTGCTTTGAAAACATTCTTTCCTTCTATTTTGAAATTCACTGTTTCTCTTTCTTCTGTTTCAATTAGTCTTTTGAAACGAAGTTGTTTTAGGTTTAGAATGATTTCTGTCATGTCTTCTATCACACCTGGAATTGTATCAAATTCGTGTTGAACTCCTTCTATTCTTATTGATGTGATAGCAAAACCTTCTAATGAAGATAACAATACTCTTCTTAATGCGTTTCCTATTGTTACTCCGTAGCGAGGTTCAAGCGGACGAAATTCAAATATTCCTTTGGATTCATCTGATTCTATCATGAAAACCTTATCAGGTTGTTGAAAAGCTAATATGGCCATTTTTTCTTTATTTAATCTTATTTAGAATACAATTCGACGATTAATTGTTCTGCTATGTTTTCAGGAATTTCTGCACGTTCTGGATAGTTCAAGAATTTTCCTTCCATCTTTTCTCCATTCCATTCTAACCATGAATAGTTTACTCTTGATGATAATGATTCTTCAACAATCTCTAATGATTTTGAACGTTCTCTCACTCCTACAACATCGCCAACTTTTAACAAATATGATGGTATATTAACAATTTGTCCGTTTACTGTTATATGTTTGTGAGAAACCATTTGTCTTGCTTGATTTCTTGTGTGTGCTATTCCTAAACGATAAACTACGTTGTCTAATCTTGATTCAATCAATTGTAATAACACTTCACCTGTAATCCCTGTTTTTCTTGATGCTTTTTCAAACAAGTTACGGAATTGCTTTTCTAATATACCATATGTATATTTTGCTTTTTGTTTTTCCATTAACTGCAATCCGTATTCTGATTGTTTCGCACGTCTTTTATTTATACCGTGTTGTCCTGGAGGATAGTTTCTTTTTTCAAAGTTTTTATCAGCTCCATAAATCGGTTCTTTAAATTTTCTTGCTATTTTACTTTTAGGACCTATATATCTTGCCATAATTTCTTTTTTTTAGATTACACAATTTTTACACTCTTCTTCTTTTTGGAGGACGACAACCATTGTGTGGTAATGGTGTAACATCAGTAATTTCCAATACTTCTATTCCAGATGTATTGATTGCTCTGATTGCTGATTCACGTCCTGCACCAGGTCCTTTTACAAATACTTTTACTTTTCTCAAACCGTAGTCAAATGCTACCTTTGAACAATCTTCTGCCGCCATTTGAGAAGCGTATGGAGTGTTCTTTTTTGAACCTCTAAATCCCATTTTTCCTGCTGATGACCAAGCTATTACTTGTCCAGCATTGTTTGTCAACGAAATAATACAATTGTTGAAAGAAGCAAAAATGAACGCTTTTCCTACTGGTTCTACTCTTACTACTCTTTTCTTCGTTGTTTTAGCATTTTTTGCCATATTGTCTCCTTACAATATTTAATTTGTTATTACTTAATGAATGCTCCTAATTTCTCTATTTTTTTTTATATAATCCGCATCCAACTTTTACCTACTTATTACTTAGTTGCTTTTTTCTTGTTTGCAACTGTTTTCTTTTTACCTTTACGTGTTCTTGCATTATTCTTTGTGCTTTGTCCACGTAGTGGTAATCCGTTACGATGACGTATTCCTCTGTAACATCCTATGTCCATCAATCTCTTGATGTTCATTTGTACTTCTGAACGTAATGCTCCTTCTACTTTGTATTCTTCTCCGATTATTGTACGGATTGCATTTTGTTCATCGTCACTCCAATCACTTACCTTTTTATTTTCATCGATTCCAGCTTTAGCTAATATTTGTGATGCTAAACTTCTTCCTATTCCATAAATATAGGTCAAACCGATTACACCTCTTTTGTTCTTTGGTAAGTCTATACCTGCAATTCTTGCCATAAATTATTATTTGTTTAATTACTTAATTACCCTTGTCTTTGTTTATATTTCGGATTTTTCTTATTTATAACATAGACAACTCCTTTTCTACGAACGACTATGCATTCAGGAGATCTTTTTTTAACTGAGGTTCTAACTTTCATTTTTCGGTAATATTTTTAATTTTATTTATAATTTCGCAGTTTATTTATGTCGATATGTAATACGTCCTTTTGTCAAATCGTATGGAGACATCTCTACTTGCACTTTATCTCCTGGTAATATCTTGATGTAATGCATACGCATCTTACCTGATATGTGTGCTATGATAACGTGTCCATTTTCTAATTCAACACTGAACATTGCATTTCCTAATGATTCCAATACTGTACCATCTAATTGTATGGAAGCTTGTTTCGCCATAATTAAATTTCTTCTAAGTTTATATTTTGTTTTATTGCTTTTTCAATAGAATCAAAACTTGATAAAATTTCAGGTCCATTTTCAGTAATTGCAACATCATGTTCCATATGTGCTGCAGGAGAGTAGTCTGCTGTTCTACAAGTCCAACCATCTGACTCAAAAACAACTTCTCTATTTCCTAAGGTAATCATAGGTTCTATTGCTATGACCATTCCTTCTCTAAAACGTGAACCTGTCCCTCTTCTACCATAATTAGGAACAGATGGATCTTCATGCATATTTCTACCTAAACCATGTCCGCATAATTCTCGAACAACTCCGTATCCAAATGATTGACAATGATTTTGAATTTTATAACTTAAATCTCCTATACGATTTCCTAATATACATTCTTGTATACCTAAATATAGTGACTCTTTTGTTACTTTTATCAATTGTTTCCAATCTTCTTTTACGCCTTGTAAAGCAAAAGTGTATGCTGAATCTCCTACCCAACCATTGTATGTTACTCCGCAATCAATTGATACTATATCTCCATCTTTGATAATTCTATCTCCTGGTATTCCATGAACTACAACTTCATTGATAGAGATACAAAGACTTGCAGGATATCCCATATAACCCTTAAATGTTGGTATTCCCCCATTGCTTCTGATATAATCTTCCGCAATAGCATCTAATTGCTTTGTGGATATTCCTGCTTTTATGAATTTCGCAACCTCAGATAAAGTGTCCCCAACCATGAGGGCACTTTTTCTAAGTTGTTCTATTTCGTCTTTTGTCTTTATTTGTATCATTGTAATATTCGGATTTTATTACATTTGACCTCTACCTTTAATTCTTCCTGATTTAGTCAAACCGTCATAATGTCTCATCAACAAATGGCTTTCTATTTGTTGTAATGTATCAAGTACAACGCCAACCATAATCAATAGTGAGGTTCCTCCGTAAAATTGAGCAAATTGTGAATTTACTCCAAACATTCTTACTATTGCTGGTAATATTGCTACAAAAGCTAAAAATATAGAACCTGGAAGTGTTATTTTTGATAATACATTATCAAGAAATTCTTCTGTTTTTTTACCTGGTTTTACGCCTGGTATAAAACCTCCGTTTTTCTTTAAATCATCAGACATTTGCTTTGGATTTATTGCTACTGCTGTATAGAAATAAGTAAACAATATAATCATTATAGCAAAGATGAAATTATACCAAAATCCTTCAAAGTTAGATAACGCTGCTTTTATTCCAGACATACTTTCTGTATCAGAAAATCCAAATAAAGTTACTGGGATAAACATTATCGCTTGTGCAAAAATTATTGGCATTACACCTGCTGCATTAACTTTTATAGGAACATATTGTCTTGCTCCTCCATATTGTTTATTTCCTATAATTCTTTTTGCATATTGAACAGGGATTCTTCTCGTTCCTTGAACTAACAATATACATAGCATAATCACTACTAATAATACTATTAATTCAACAAATAAAATCACCAATTGTCCTGCATTATCTTCCATACGTGAAGCAAATTCTGCAAATAATGCAAATGGTAAACGTGCAACGATACCAACCATGATTAACAACGAAATACCATTACCTATTCCTTTGTCTGTAATTCTTTCTCCAAGCCACATTACAAACAATGTTCCGCAAGTCAATAGTATTGATATTGGTAACACCCAATTTATGAAATTAGGGCTATCTGATCCAGTTATACTATATATTGTTGCGCCTCCAATTTGGTTTCTTAGATTTGCAAGATATGCAAATGATTGGAAGATAGTAACAACTATTGTTAACCATCTTGTCATTTGGTTTATTTTTCTTCTTCCACTTTCTCCCTCTCTTTGTATTTTAGTGAAATATGGTACAATCATCGTCAATAGTTGCATAACAATTGAAGCAGTGATGTACGGCATAATACCTAACGCAAAGATTGAAGCATTAGAAAACGCTCCTCCAGAGAACATGTTCAACAAACCTAACACACCATCTTTTGTCTGATCTTGCAATCCTGCTAAGTCAGATGGATTGATACCTGGAATAACAACAAAAGAACCCACTCTATAAATTAGCACAAGTGCTAAAGTATAGAGTATTCTTTCTCTTAGTTCTTTTATATTCCAGATGTTTTTTAATGTATTGATAAATCGTTTCATCTGTTATTAGATTGTTGTTGCTACTCCGCCTTTTTCTTCAATAGCAGCTTTTGCTGTTTTAGAAAACGCGTGCGCTGTAACATTAATTGTTGTATTTAACTCTCCTCGTCCTAAAATCTTTACTCTATCTTTTGAAGAAATTAGTCCGTGTGCTTGCATTAAATCCAAAGTTACATCTTTAACTTGAATTTTTTCTACCAAAGCAGATAATGTATCAATATTGATACCAACATATTCTATTCTGTTGATATTATTGAATCCAAACTTTGGTAAACGTCTATACAACGGCATTTGACCGCCTTCAAAACCTATCTTACGAGAATATCCTGAACGAGATTTTGCTCCTTTATGACCTCTTGTTGAAGTACCACCTCTTCCAGAGCCTTGTCCACGTCCTATTCTCTTACGGTTCTTTGTAGAACCTTCCGCAGGTTTAAGTGTGCTTAAATTCATGATATTTTCTCTTAATTTCTTAATTAATTTCTTCTACTTCTACTAAATGACTAACCTTAGCTATCATTCCTTGTATAGGTGCTGTCAACTCATGTACTTTAGATTGTCTAATTTTTCTTAGACCTAAAGCCTCTAATGTACGTTTTTGATCTGCTGGACGACCTATACCACTTTTTATTTGTGTTACTTTTACTTTCATTTCACTAAGATTTATCCATTAAATACTCTATCCATTTCTATTCCTCTAAGCTTTGCAATAGTGTAAGGATCTCTCATTTGCATCAATGCTGCAACTGTAGCTTTTACAACACTATGAGGATTAGATGAACCTTTTGATTTTGCTAAGACATCTTTAACTCCTACACTTTCCAAAACAGCACGCATAGCACCACCTGCTATAACACCTGTTCCTGGTGCTGCTGGCTTCAAGAATACTCTTGCTCCACTATATTTTGCTGATTGTTCATGAGGAACAGTTCCTTTTAAGATAGGAACTCTCACAAGATTCTTTTTAGCATCATCAACTCCCTTAGCAATAGCAGCCGCAACTTCCTTTGCTTTTCCTAAACCATATCCTACAACACCATTTTCGTTACCTACTACAACAACTGCTGAAAAACTGAAAGTTCTACCACCCTTTGTTACTTTGGTAACTCTATTGATGCTTACAAGTTTATCTTTAAATTCGATTTCACTTGATTTTACTCTCTTTATGTTTACTTCTGCCATATTCTTAGAATTTTAAGCCGTTTTCTCTTGCTGAATCTGCTAACGATTTTACTCTACCATGATATAGATAACCATTTCTATCAAATACAACTGCTTCTATACCTATTGATTTAGCTCTTTCTGCAATATTTTTACCAATTACTATTGCTTGTTCTATTTTGGTTCCTTTTCTTTCAAAAGTTTTTTCCACAGTAGAGGCTGATGCTAAAGTAACTCCTTTTACATCATCTATCAACTGAGCATAAATTTCTTTATTACTTCTGAATACTGTCAAACGAGGGCGCTCAGATGTTCCACTAACTTTCTTGCGAATCCTCATTTTCAATTTAAATCTTCTTATTTCTTTTTTAGTTGCCATCCTTCTACGGATTTTAATGATTAACGAAATTACTTAGCTGCTGTTTTTCCAGCTTTTTTACGAACAACCTCTCCTTGGAATCTGATACCCTTTCCTTTATAAGGTTCAGGTTTACGCAAAGAACGAATCTTAGCTGCCACTTGACCTAACAATTGCTTATCAATACTTGTCATAATGATAAGAGGATCTTTCCCTTTTTCAGAAACTGTTTCACATTTTATTTCTGGTGGTAATTCAAAATAAATATTGTGAGAATATCCTAAAGATAATTCTAATACTTGACCTTGAACTTGTGCCTTATATCCCACTCCAATAACTACTTGAACTGTTTTGAATCCTTCAGACACACCTTTTACCATATTTGCAAGTAAAGCTCTATATAATCCATGCTTTGCTCTATGATCTTTTTGATCAGATTCTCTTGTCAAAGTAATTTGATTTTCTTCTATATTGATAGAAATAGCAGGACTTACTTCTTGAGTCAAAGTTCCTAATTTACCTTCTACTGTAACCACGTTGTTTGCATCAACAGTTACCTTTACTCCACTTGGAAGACTTATTGGTAATTTTCCTATTCTTGACATTATTATATCTCCTCTTAATTAACTAATGTAACAAATTACCTCTCCACCAATATTAAGAGCTCTCGCTTCTTTATCTGTCATTAAACCTCTTGATGTAGAGATTACTGCTATACCTAATCCATTTAAAACTCTTGGCAATTTTTCTGCACTTACGTATTTTCTTAAACCAGGACTACTTATTCTTTGAATATTTGTCATTGCTGGTTCCTTTGTCAATGGATGATATTTTAATGCTATCTTAATTGTCTTAGGGAATGTTTCATCCTCAAACTTGTAATTCAAGATATAACCTTTGTCAAAAAGTATTTTTGTTATTTCTTTTTTTATTTTTGAAGCAGGTATCTCCACTGTTCTATGCTTCGCTGAAGAAGCATTTCTAATACGAGTCAAATAATCTGCAATTGGATCTGTAACCATCTTTTTTCTTTTTTAATATAAACTTAACTTTATCTTACCAACTTGCTTTTTTTACTCCAGGTATCAATCCTGCTAAAGCCATTTCTCTGAAATTAATTCTAGAAATTCCAAATTGACGCATATAACCTTTTGGACGACCTGTTAATTTACATCTGTTATGTAATCTTACTGGAGAAGCATTTTTAGGCAATCTTTGAAGCCCTTCATAATCTTCTGCTTCTAATAAAGCTTTTCTTTTAGCAGCATATTTTGCTACCATTCTTTCTCTTTTACGCTCACGCGCTTTCATTGATTCTTTTGCCATAATTCTTACAAATTATTTTGGTTTTTAAAAGGAAAGCCAAATGCCTTCAATAATGATAAAGCTTCTTTGTCAGTATTTGCTGATGTTACAAAAGTTATATCCATTCCTTGAATGCTATTGATTTTATCGATATCTATTTCAGGGAATATAATTTGTTCTGTAATACCGAAAGAGAAATTACCTTTTCCATCAAATCCCTTGTCATTAATTCCTCTAAAATCTCTAATTCTAGGAATTGAGGCAGAAATTAATCTATCAAGGAACTCATACATTTTATCGCCTCTCAATGTAACTCTAACTCCAATTGGCATTCCTTTTCTCAATTTGAAATTAGAAATATCTTTCTTAGATCTTGTAGCAACGGCTTTTTGTCCTGCGATCAAAGTCATTTCTTCAACACCTTTATCTATAACTTTTTTATCTGCTATAGCTGCTCTACCCAAACCTTGGTTTAAAGATATTTTTTCTAAACGAGGTACTTGCATAGCTGTTTTATAGCCATACTCTTTCATCAATACAGATACTATCTCGTCTCTATATTTTTGTTTCAATCTTGGCACGTATCCCATTATTTTATTACCTCCCCTGTCTTTTTAGAATAACGAACTAATTTATTTGTTTTTTCATCTAATCTTCTACCAATTCTTGTTGCTTTTCCTTTTGAATCAACAACCATAAGATTAGAAATATGTATTGGAGCTTCTTTTTCTACTATACCACCTTGAGTATTTTTTGGATTAGGTTTTGTGTGTTTCTTTATTTTATTTAATCCCTCAACAATGGCACGATTATCTTTTGGATATACCACCAATACTTTGCCTGTACTTCCTTTATCGTTACCTGCTAATACTTTTACAGTATCTCCTTTTTTTACATGCAATTTCATACTCTTACTTTTTTGCGTTATAACACTTCAGGAGCCAATGACACAATTTTCATAAATTGTTTGTCACGCAACTCTCTTGCTACTGGTCCAAAAATACGTGTTCCTCTCATTTCATCATTAGCGTTTAACAAAACGCATGCGTTATCGTCAAAACGAATATAAGATCCATCAGGTCTTCTAACTTCTTTTTTCGTTCTAACAACTACTGCCTTCGATACAGAGCCCTTCTTAACATTTCCTGAAGGGATTGCATCTTTTACTGCTATGACAATTTTGTCACCAACGGAAGCATATCTTCTTTTTGTACCACCTAATACTCTGATACAAAGTGCACTTTTCGCTCCGCTATTGTCTGCAACAATTAATCTTGTTTCTTGTTGTACCATGTTATTTAGCTCTTTCTATTATTTCAACTAATCTCCAACATTTATTTTTACTCAAAGGTCTTGTTTCCATGATGCGAACGGTATCTCCTATACCACATTCATTTTTTTCATCATGAGCCATAAATTTGCTAGTTTTCTTCACAAATTTACCATATTTAAGATGCTTTACTTTTCTTTCAACTAATACGTTGATAGATTTATCCATCTTATTGCTTACGACAACACCTATTCTTTCTTTTCTTAAATTTCTTTCCATATTGCTATAGGCATTCTTTTTATTTTTCTACTGAATCCGCAGACGATAATTGACGTCTTCTAATTTCCGTATTAATTCTGGCAACATTTCTACGAGTTTCTCTAACTATGTTAGGATTCTCTAATGGAGACACTGCATGATTTATACGCAATTTAGTAAGTTGTATTTTTTCTGCATCTAACCTTTCTTGCAATTCTGCGATAGAAAGTTCTTTTAATTCACTATTCTTCATTTCCTAATGATTATGCTTCTTCTATGTAATCTCTACGTACTACAAATTTTGTAATAACTGGCAATTTTTGAGCTGCCAATCTCATTGCTTCTCTTGCAACTTCCAATGGAACACCTTCTGCTTCAAACAACATTGTTCCTGGTTTTATCTTAGCAACAAAATATTCTGGAGCTCCTTTACCCTTACCCATACGAACCTCATTAGGTTTCTTTGTAATAGGTTTATCAGGGAAGATTCTTATCCATATTTGCCCTTCACGTTTCATGTAACGAGTAACGGCTTGACGAGCTGCTTCTATTTGACGTCCTGTAATAAAAGCAGTATCCAAAGACTTTATTCCAAAAGCCCCAAAAGCTAACTCATGTCCTCTATGAGCTAAACCTTTTATTCTACCCTTTTGCTGTTTTCTGTATTTTGTCTTTTTTGGTTGTAACATATCACTCTATTTTGACTATTAAATACTACTTTTTTCTACGAGGGCGTTGTCCCATTAGAGAACGTTGTCCTGCTCTATTATTTTCTTTAAGGTTACCTCCTACTGTTGAAGGCACTAATTCTCTTTTGTTATAAACCATACCTTTACAGATCCATACTTTCACACCTATACGTCCATAAGTTGTATGAGCTTCTGCATGTGCATAGTCTATATCTGCTCTTAATGTATGCAAAGGAGTTCTACCTTCTTTGTAGTGTTCAGTTCTTGCCATTTCAGCACCTCCGATACGTCCTGAAACAGAAACCTTTATTCCTTCTGCACCAACTCTCATAGTTGAAGTTATAGCCATTTTAATAGCTTTTCTATAAGAAACTCTGCCTTCAATCTGTTTCGCAACAGTTGCTGCAACTAACACTGCATCTAATTCAGGTCTTTTAACCTCAGAAATATTTATTTGGACTTCTTTATCAGTAAGTTTCTTTAACTCTTCTTTTAATCTATCAACTTCTTGACCAGCTTTACCTATAATCAAACCTGGTCTAGCTGTATTGATGGTTACAGTTACTAGTTTTAAAGTTCTTTCAATATAAATCTTAGAAACTCCAGCCTTAGCTAAACGTACGTTAAGATATTTTCTTATCTTATCGTCTTCAACCAATTTATCTTCGAACTTTCTTCCTCCGTACCAATTAGAATCCCAACCTCTGATAATTCCTAGTCTGTTACCTATTGGATTTGTTTTTTGTCCCATCCGATTATTATTTTACTATTTTACAAACTATTATTTTTCAGCATCATTTGTTTGAGGTTCAGAAACAGTTAGCTTTTCTTCTACTCTACTTCCTAACACCAATGTGACGTGATTTGATCTCTTTTTAATTCTGTAACCACGTCCTTGTGGAGCTGTACGAAGTCTTTTTAACTGTCTTCCACCATCAACACTTATTTCTTTTACATATAAGTTACTATCTTCCAATCTTTTTCCAGCATTTTTAACTTGCCAGTTTGCAATTGCAGAAAGTAATAATTTACGTAATTTTGGTGCTGATTCTCTACGACTATATTGCAAAATTCCTAACGCTTTTTCAACATCAAGACCTCTAACAGCATCAGCCATCAAACGAGTCTTTCTCGGAGAAGTAGGATTATCATTCAACTTCGCAATATATAAAGTCTTTTTTGCTTCTTTACGTGCTAATGCACTCTCACGTTTTCTTTTTCCCATTTCTGCACTAATTTTTATTTCTTACCTTTATCTTTTTGACCAGCATGTCCTCTGAATATTCTAGTTGGAGCAAATTCTCCTAACTTATGACCTACCATATTTTCTGTAATGTAAACAGGAATATGTTCGTTTCCATTATGAACAGCTATAGTCAAGCCTACAAAATCAGGAGAAATCATAGA
>X208_Red_Sheep__coassemble_15_pt1 | contig 15776 bp, 15 predicted proteins | sample X208_Red_Sheep__metabat2_high_PE_002 | metagenome-assembled genome bin X208_Red_Sheep | reverse complement strand
ATTTATGTGTGGTGTTGCGGTTTCGCAAGAAAAGGAAAAGAAGTTCATGCTTAGCATTCAAGAAAGTTTGTTGCCCTTTGGTGATATAACTTATTTCACAGATAATTTTTATCACGACATAGAAGTAAATTATCCTAATGATATTTATTTAAACTATCTGCCATCTTTTGAGTTGGATTATGATAATAAGTTTTCTGCACGTTTAAGATTTAATGTTTTAAAAGCAGAATTTATGACTCGATTTATTAGTCAAAAAAATATTCTTCCAGAAGATGATAATGAGATAATTATTGAATACTTTGATGAAATAACTACTTCTACCTCTTTGGTTTTAGGATATAATTTTCTAAATAAGTCAAAAGCACATAGATTAAAAGCAAGTGCTATTCTTGGTGCTGCGTATATTTACACGAAAGGAGAAGTTTCAGAACCTATTAGAATAAGAGACCCTTGGCATTTTCAAGTTGGAGGAGAGTTATCTTATCAATATTTTTTACCAAGCACTAATTACCGTTTAGGACTTGGTGCAAGTTGTGAGTTTTCTTATGTTAATGGTCTTTATTCTCCTTATTTTTTAAATTGTAACCTTAACATAAGTTACAAGCTCTTTAACTTCTAAAAATAAAACAAAGAAAAAACAAAATATCTCTTAGGAAGGATTTACCAAACCTAAGAGATATTTTTTTAATATAATAAGCCTCAAAAAAAAGTCTTTACTTTTTTTAAAAAAATCAAAGAAAAAAATTTCTAAAAGTAGCGATTTATTTGGCAAAGTGTGTGAGAATAGGTTTTGTCTTCTTCTCTTATTATGCCTTTTTCATCAATTCTATCGGTTCTTACAAAACCCGATGCGTGTACTATTTTAGAATTAGATAGCAAAATGCCGACATGAGTGATTTTTCCGCTTTGGGAAGAAAAGAATGCCAAATCTCCTGCCTTTGCTTGTGAGAGATTTTCTACTTTTTCGCCTTGTGTGATTTGCAAAGAAGCGTCTCTTAATAGGTTTATGCCAAAAAACTTGAATATCGTTTGAGAAAATCCTGAGCAATCTATGCCAAAAATACTTTTTCCTCCCCATAGATAAGGCACTCTATCAAAAAGTCTTGTTATTTCTTCTAAACTTTGTTTTGTAAGTTTAATAGGTGGTGTTAAACTATCTTGTAAAAGTTCTATTTTAAAGAAATTAACTCTATAAGATTTAGATAATAATCTGCTTCCTATCGGTGCGTTTATTATATGTGTCTTTGAGGTTTTTATGTCTTCGATTTTTACTTTTGTTAGTGGGAGAGAGGTGTATAAGGGTTTTGATTTAGTGAGTACAAAGTATTCTTCTGAGGAGATTTTTATGTATTGCTTTCTGCTAATCCAACCCTCGTAGTTATCAAATGAGAGTTTTATAAATGTCCAATCGCCCTCTTCTTTGAGAATTGTGAAAGTGTCCCCAAAAATTAACTGAGATATTTGTTCAGAACTTTCTTTTGACTCGCTTCTTAAAGCAACAACAGAAAGCAAACATAATCCATACATATTATTTATATCTTTTTTGTTTCTATTGCAAAGATAATTCTCTCTATCATTCTATCTTCCGAGTTGTTTACAGGGTCATATTTTGAGCGAAGATTGTATCCAAAAATTTTTCCAAGTGTTTGATAAAATGCTGCACGGAAACTTCCTCTTAAATCTTTTACTAAAGCGTAAGAATCGCTACCTGTTTCTCTGTCAATCAATCGTATTAGAATTTTTCCTTGTGCTTTATTTAGTTTTTTTAGTTTTGGACCAAATTTATTTTCAATATCTGTTTCTGCTTGTTTCATTATCTTTTTTCTTTGCGAATCATTTTTCGCTGATTTTAAAACAAGGGTATAACTATCTAATAAACGTCCTGCTTCTTTTGCATAAGGATAGACTTTTTTGACGTTTTTAATTAGTTTTTTGTATTTTTTCTTTTCTGCTTCCGTAAGAGGACAAACGTATCCTGTTACTTTAACGGTGTTGAGATATGCCATCGGAATGGTATCTCCTTGATAAATTGTCCCAAAAACCACATGTCCATCACTAACTTGTGATTTTGCAAAATAACTAATTAAAAGAAATAGGATTATTAAAGTCTTTTTCATTTTTAAAATTTGTCTTTATGTTTTTCAATTTGCGATTGAGCGTATTTTTTTGTGATAACAAATTCTTTTGTGTTGCTTCCAGGTAGTTCAAACATCAATTCTGTCATCACACTCTCTACAATTCCTCTCAATCCTCTTGCTCCAAGACTATGTTTTTCTGCAATCTCTACAAAATAGTCTAAGGCATCTTCTTTAAAACTTAATTTCACTCCATCAATCTCTAAAAGTTTTACGTATTGCTTTATTAAAGAGTTTTTAGGTTCGGTAAGTATTCTTTTTAGTGCTGCTTTGTCTAAGGCATCTAAGTGAGTTAGTACAGGAAAACGTCCAATCAATTCGGGAATTAAACCAAAACTTTTTAAATCTTGTGGTTGAACGTATTTTATTAAGTCTTTTTCTTCTACTTTTTTACGATTTTCCGATGCGGAATAACCAATGGTGTTGGAATTTAAACGAAGTGCAATTTTCTTTTCCAAAGAATTGAATGCACCTGAGGCAATAAATAAAATATTTCTTGTGTCTACTTGTATGTATTTTTGGTCAGGGTGTTTTCTTCCTCCTTGTGGCGGAACGTTTACAATAGTTCCTTCCAATAGTTTCAATAGTGCTTGTTGTACTCCTTCGCCACTTACATCTCTTGTTATGGAAGGATTGTCGCTTTTTCTTGCAATTTTGTCTATTTCATCAATAAAGACAATTCCTCTGCATGCTTTTTCTACGTTATAGTCTGCTGCTTGTAGTAAACGTGTAAGAACGGTTTCTACATCTTCTCCTACGTATCCTGCTTCTGTTAGAACGGTTGCGTCTGCTATGCAAAAAGGAACATCTAATAGGCGTGCGATTGTACGTGCTAAAAGAGTTTTTCCTGTTCCTGTTTGACCTACCATTATGATGTTTGATTTTTCTATTTCAACATCATCTTTCTCTTCGTTGGAATGAAAATATTTCAATCTTTTGTAGTGATTGTAAACTGCAACTGATAGAACGCGTTTTGCTTCATCTTGTCCTATTACATATTGGTCAAGATATGCTTTTATTTGAGAAGGTGTTTTTATCTCGTAGTTATCAACTTCTTTTTTTGATTGTTTGTTTTTTTGTTCTCTTGCTATATCGTTCAAAGCGTTTGCACAGTCTATGCAAACGCCTTGAAGACCTAATTCTGATTTAATCATCAAAGGAACTTGTCCTTCACTTCTTCCACAAAAAATACAATAGATTTTTGAGTTTTTATCTTTCATTTCTAAGAATTATTCTTTGTTTTTACCAACCTTATGTCCCCAAAGAGCGAAATAGAATATCATCGCGTAACAAGGAAGTGTCATTATATAAGGTAATTGTCTGTTTCCGTCTAATAAATCTACAAAACTACCATACAATAGTGGTAAAACTGCTCCACCAGCGATTGCCATAATCAATAAAGCAGAGGCAAGAGCGGTGTGAGAACCAAGTTTGTCGATTGATAATGGCCAAATTGCAGGCCACATCATTGCATGTGCAAAACTCAATAGTATGATAAATATGATAGAGGTCATTCCTTGTGTGATTATAGCAAAGGTTGCAAATACAAATCCTAAGATTGCAGATAGTGCAAGTGCTTGTGATTGATTGATTCTTTTTGGTACAAGGAATATTCCTAAGATATAACCTATTGTAAGTGCGATTAAACTAAATGTTCCTAATTTTGGAGCAATTGTTTTTGAGATTCCTTGTGTTTCGGCATATAATCCTAAGGTGTCTATTGCTATTACTTCAACTCCAACGTATAAGAATAATGTTAAAACGCCTAACCAAAGATATGGAATTTTAAATATAGATTTTTGGGTTTTGTCTTTTTGTGTTTCATCTTCGTTTTCAACCTCAGGAAGTTTTGCTAACATAACCATTAACGCTAAAAGACATAATAGAGTTGTGATAACAATGTAAGGAGTTTTGATTCTCATTGCTAAAATGTCTAATTGAGCATCTTTTTCTGCTCCTGTTAGGTTTGCAATATTTGCAGTTATTTCGTCCATACCAGAGAATAAAACACTGCTTATTAACAAAATGCCAATCATTCCTGCACATTTGTTGAATAATCCCATAATAGACATTCTTTTTGCTGCCGATTCTATTGGTCCAAGTATTGTAACGTATGGATTAACTGCTGTTTGCAATAAAGCAAGTCCTGTGCCTTGAATGAATAAACCAACTAAAAACATCATATAATCTCTACTTTGTGCAGCAGGAATAAAGAGTATTGAACCTATTGCCATAACAAGTAATCCTAAACTCATTCCTTTTGCAAATCCTGTCTTTTTTAATATCCACGAAGAAGGAATTGACATAACAAAATAAGAAATGTAGAATGCAAATGTTACCCAATATGCTTGTGAGTCGGGAAGTTCGCAAGCTGTTTTTAAGAATGGAATAAGTAAACTGTTTAACCAAGTTACAAATCCAAATACAAAATACAACAAGCCTATGATTGAAAGGCTAAACATGTAATTATTTTTCTTCATATCAAATGTTTTTTAGTTTGCAAAAATAATAATTAAAATGGATATCCAATACCAAATTGTAATTGTAAGTCTTTAAATTTTGTATCTTTTATTACCCATCTTTGATTCTCTGCTTTGGAAGGGTCGTGTAGTTTCATTGCCAAATCTAAACGTATAATCAAGAATTGAATGTTAAGTCTAAGTCCTAAACCTGCTCCAATAGCAAATTCTTTATAAAAATCTTTAAATTCAAATTGTCCGTTTTCAAATCCTTTTTGTTCATTTATTGTCCAAATGTTTCCAATGTCAATAAATGTTGCCCCTTCAAAAATTCCACTTATAGGAAAACGATATTCAATATTTCCTCCTATTGCAATATCTCCTGCTCTATCAAATCTCAATGCTGATTGAGGAGAACTGCTTCCTGGTCCTAATTCTCTTAATTGCCATGCTCTATTGTTATTTGCTCCTCCTGCAAAGAAACTCTTTTCGTATGGTAGGCTATTAGCATTGCCGTAATAATATCCACAACCAGAAAAAACTCTTGCAACCAAGCTACTTTTTTCGTTTAAATAAAAATACCTTATGAAATCAAAGTCTGCTCTAACGTATTGTGAGTATGGAATATTGAAAACCTCATATTGTCCGTTGTCATTCTTTGATTGTTTGAAAACATTGCTTAGTAAATATAAAAAGTTTCCTGCTGCTTCTATGTTTGTTCTAATGTAATTGAAATTTCTTCTTTTGTCAAGGTCTTGTCCATTGTAAGTAAAACTAAAACGAGTGTCCATAACCATGTGGTCGGTCATTTGATATTGTATTCTTTTGTCTAAACTTTGTATCAAATCGTTATAACTATCGTCTGTTATCTCTAAATCAACATAGTTTACTTCCATAGGGATAAAAGAAAACATATTATGATTGTTTGTACGCCAAGAATATTCGTAATTTAAAGTAGAAATGTTTCTATCAAAGTATGTTCTTTTTTGTGTATTGAATGCCATTCTAAACGAAGTGTGAGGACGGAAATTCATAGAGTAGAAATTAGTGCTAAAAGGTGCTAAGAAACGTGGTAATTCTATTCCGAAATCAAAACCAAATTCAAAGGCGTTGAAAAAACTCCAACGGTTATCACCTTTATTGGAAAAAATATCGCTACGAACCTCTGCTGCTAATTTGATATTTGTAGAAAAAATCTCTGCACCCTTGAAAAGATTGTTGTGAGAGAAACCAAAATTTAATTCAGAGCCAAGCGTAGAGGTGTTTTGTATATTTAAACTATTGTAGCGTTAGAAAAATTAAACTCAAAGGAGCTTGTAAGGTTTATAGGTTTTGCCATAGAGAGTCTAATCAAACAATCTAATGACAAAGTATCTTCTTGCGTTTTTGTTTCCACAGGTAGAAATGATATATCAATATATTTAAAGTTTTGAAGTTGTGATAAAGCCGAAAAAGTGTTCTTTGCCAAAGTAGGAGAGAAAAGATTACCTTTTTGTAGTAAAATACTTCGTGCAATAGGTTTATCTTTAATTGATTGTTTTTTACTTCTAATAAAATAAAGAACAGAACCTTTTGATTTTTTTTGATGTTGGTGAAATACAATAGAAGTATCAATAGGAGGAGTGTAGAGAGATGAGGTTGAAGGGTAGTAGTCAGGATAAACAAACACTTTATTGATTTTATATGGTTTATGAATATGCTCTACAATCGTATCATTCTCCATTTTATAGGGTGGATTAACAATCATTTCTATATTAAGAGCATTTGATTTTAAGTTTGTGTCAATTGCAAACTCTATATAACTTTCATTAAACGCAAAATAACCCTTACTTCTCAAATCAGCGGCAACTTCTGTTCTTATTTCCTTTAAAATATCTTCATCATAGTAATCCCCTTTCTTTACTTTATTTAAATATTTCAAAGAAATAATTTCTTTTTTCAAAGAATTATTTTTTGCAAACAAAGAAAAATTATTGACCTTGTAACGAGATGGAATTTCAACTTTATAAACTACGTTACGTCTTTTTTTGTATGTTGTCCAAGGTGCGTACCATCTTCTAACTAAGGTAAGACTATCTTTAACTTTTGCATTAAATACACCTTTTGAGTTAAGGTATATTTTCATATCTTCAACAGAATTTCTCGTGAGTTTATTATTGATTTCAACAGGTTTTGAACCTAAGGTTCTGAAAACTCTCCTTGAAAGAAAATTGATAGAGTCTTTATCTCCTACCTCAGAGAAAGAGTAGAAATACATTCCCCATTTAATTCCGAGAAATCTACCGTTAGGGTCTTGTTTTATTAAGTTTTTTAAGTCGGACTTTTCTATGAGTTTAGAATCACATTCAACCTTAGTGTTAGATAAAAGATAACCTCCTTCTGTTATGAATTTGGAAGGTGCACAAGAAGAAAAGAAAACTATTATTAACAATATATAAATGTAATCCTTTGTTTTCATTTTAGTTTTTTAAGTGTTCAATAATTTTTTTACAGGCTCCTACTTTCTCTTGTACGTAATTTTTTGAAGCCGTTGCTGATTTTTCGTATTTTTCTTTATCGCTCAATAATGAAGAAAGAATTTCCTTTAATTCTTCTTCGTTACTTATACTATAAGCTGCTTTTAGGTTTATTAAATCAATTGCTTCTTGAAATTTTTGATAGTTTGTGCCAAAGCAAATAGGTTTTCCAAAGGTTGCCGCTTCTAATGTATTGTGTATTCCTACTCCAAAACCTCCACCAATGTAAGCAATATCGCAATATTGATAAAGGTTTGATAATATTCCTATACAGTTGATAATTAAAATATTGCTTTCTTTTTTGTTTTCTGCTAATTCGGAATAGAGAATTGCCTGCGGGAAGAGTTCTTGTATTTCGTTTATGTGAGATTTTTCTACAATGTGAGGGGCAATTATTAGTTTTATATCTAAGTTTTTAATTGCTTTTTCAATTATTTTTTCATCTGCTAACCATGAACTACCTGCTAAAATTATTTTTTTATCTCCTTGACAAAATTTCTCTATATCTTGAAAAGATTTTGCGTTATTTGCAATTGTCATTACTCTATCAAATCTTGTGTCTCCACTAATTGTAATGTTTTTATAACCGATTTTGTTCAGTAGGGTAGCGGTTTGTTGATTTTGAACAAAGAAATGCTCAAAGTTTTTAAGTTGTTTTGCAAACCATTTACCATACCATGTGAAGAAATATTGATTTTCTCTAAGTATTAGTGAGACTTGAAATAATCTTCTACCTTTTAATTCTAAGATATAGTTGTACCAAAATTCATATTTTATGAAAAAGATTAAATCGGGATTTACTATACTAACAAATTTCTTTGCATTTTTTCTTGTATCGTTAGGAAGGTAAACTATATAGTCTGCTAAGGAATAATCTTTCTTTGCTTCATATCCTGAGGGTGAATAAAACGAAAGCAGTATCTTGTGTTGAGGAAAGTGTTTTTTTACTTCTTCAAGTAAAGGGCGTCCTTGTTCAAATTCTCCTAATGAAGCACAATGAAACCAAGCAATTTTATCGTTTTGATTTATGCTTTTTAGTTTGTCAAAACATTCTTTTTCTCCTTTTAACATTGTTTTAATTTTTTTATTAAAAGGAGAAATAAGGTGAAGTATGCCTATGTAAATATAAATAAAGGTGTTGTATAAAAATCTCATGGTTTAAATTTTAGTAGTAAATCTTGTCGGCATCTCTTCCGTAGAAAGGAAACATCCAACCTATTTTTAATGTAAACATTCCATCGTAATAAAGGTTGTTATCACCTCCTCGCAAATCAAATTGATATTTTCGGGTCATTTTTGTCCAAGCATTATCTACTTGCAACCCTACATAAAAATTTGCAAAATTCTTTTTACTCATGTGAATGTAGCCTAAGAATCCAGAAATCATTACTCCTCGCATTTGTCTGTCGTAACCTAAGGCATAATCTCCTTCTATTTGAGGAGCTTCTGTAAGAGTTGGTTGATAAATTATTTGATGTTGAAGAAACCCTGCTCCTAAGGTTAGCATCAATCCTGAATTTGGATTAGAAAACCAAAGAGGTATTACTTTGCCTCCAAAAATAGATAGACTTAAATTTCTATTGTAAGCAACTACTCCTGCGTTTGTTCCGTCCATTCCAATAACATAAGGGTCAGAAGTGTTTGTTAGCATTTCTGAAAGTATGTCATTTTTTATTTTTACGTTGTCCGAGCCAAATTGAAAGCCAAATTCACAATAGTAAATCCAGTTTGTTTGTGATTTCCAACCTAAATTGGTGTTTATGTTTATGAAAGAGTTGTATCTATTACCCATTTCTCCAAATGGAAAAGTCCATCCTGCTGATGCGGTAAAGAAAGGCGTGCTTATTGCTGTGTCTTGCCCTGTGATTTCTTCTCTTCTTTCTTGTGCGCTCGTTATTGTGCAAAAGAATAGACTGAAAAATGTTGCTAATATTAAAATCTTTTTTGTCTTTTTCATATTTTATTCTGTTTTTATTGTTTTATAAAAATCAATGTTCGTGTTTCGTCTTGACCATAGAGAGTAAGAAAATATACTCCTGCTGATAATTCAGATACGTCTATTTCGTTTGATTTATTTATTCTTTGTTTTAATAAATTATTTCTTTGAAAATTGGAAATAATGTAAGCAAAAAAATTATTATTTCTTAGAAATAATTTCTCATTACATGGATTTGGAAAAATTATTACATCTTCTTCTGAATTTTCGTAAGATGATAATGAGGTAGGTGTTGGAGATAGATAGATGTCTTGTGTTAGGGTTGTGTTGTCTTCTATGTTTATGTTTACTATTGTGTCGTTATATCCTTGTGCTGATATTTTTATTTGATAATTTCCTGGGAGTAAAGGACGGAAATAGTATCCTTGATTATTAGAGTGTGTAAATAAAGAATCGTAATCTATATTCTCTACCTTTATTGTTGCGTTTTCTATTGTTTCTTGGTTGTTTATGTCTTTAATTACTCCTTCTACTCCTGTTAATGAGTTATTCATAAAACTAATTAAACCCTCTTTTAATTTGTTCCAATAGAGAGGTAGAAGATTTGAGGAAGGTGTTTTTGTGGTGCTTATTTCTAATGTGAGTTCTCTCGCTTTTGTGTACCAATTCTGCCAATCTTGACGAGAGCCATAAATCTTGTACCAATCTCCTCCGTTAGTTATTCCGCTATATGTTACATCTGAAAAATAATTTTGTCCTCCCACATTTCTAACTTGGGAAACAAATTCTTGGCAAAGAGAAATAAACCATTCTGTATCAGGGTGCCGTCTTTCGTTTTCATTCCAAGTGTCCCACGGATAGTTGCAAACTTCTGCTCCTGTGTGAAGATTAATTGATAAATCAAAGTCTTCTTGTAAGGAATAATTCATAAATGCTAAGGTTTCTTTTTGATGCTGTTCTCCATCAGGGTGTTGTCCGTATTTTGGATTAGGAAAGTTTCTGTTTAAATCGACATAATTTGCATTGTAGCGTGTTGCGTTTGATACGTTGTTGTTTCCTCCTGCATAAACTCCGTCTGGATTTGCTATTGGACAGATGTATATTTGCATATTGGAGATTAAGTTTTGTATTTCGTTATTTGTTTGGTGATTTTTTAAAAGATAGTCTGCTAAACGTAGTAATACAACTGCTCCTGTGAGTTCATCACCATGGATTGTTGAGCTGTAAAAAAACTTTGGAGCGTTTTCTGTGGCGTTATCGTGGATTTTAAGTGATAAGATTAGACGATTTTCTACTGAATAGCCTATTGTGTCTAATTTACAAATGTTTGGAAAGTCTTGTGCAAGGTTTTGCATTAAATCAACATAGACTTGATAAGAAGGATAGCGATCCCAAGATTGCATTTGTTCAATTGTGGTTGCTACGTTTATTTGTTTTTCGTTTTTTTCTTCTTGATAAAGCCTATATTCTAACCCTAATGTTAAAAAGTTATTGAATTGTTTTTCATTTACATAGACTAAATATTCGTTCTTTATTTTGCGATCAATGCTTGTAAACAAAGACAATTCTTCTAATTTATTTTCGCTTGCTTTTACTAATATTTTTGCTTCTCCTCTTTGGTTAAGAATATCTTTTACTTTGTTATATTCTTGGCAAAAACAAGTAAAATAACAACAAAAAATGCAAATAAAAATAATAAGCTTTTTCATATTTTGCAAAGATACGAAAAAAATCAGTCGATGAAACAATATTCAACGACTGATTCTTTATAATAGGTTATTATTTTAGTGTTATTGTTTTGATTTTAGCTTATTGACTATCGCAATCAAATAGCCTAATGCTATGAATGCACCAGGTGCAAGAACGAATACTAAGATGCCATCGGCCTCTCCAATAAATTTCATTCCAAAGATAGAGCCTGAACCTAAGACTTCTCTTACTATGCCTAATATTGTTAAGCCAAGAGTAAATCCAAGTCCCATTCCTATTCCGTCAAACATAGAGTTAATTACGTTATTTTTGCTTGCAAACGCTTCTGCTCTTCCTAAAATAAGACAGTTTACCACAATCAATGGAATAAACAATCCTAAACTTTCGTAAAGAGAAGGAAGGTATGCTTGCATACATAGTTGTAATACTGTTACGAAAGAGGCAATTATCACAATGAAAGCAGGGATTCTTACTTTGTCTGGTACAAGGTTTTTTAATAATGAAATAGCCATATTACTCAATATTAAAACGAACATTGTACATAATCCCATACCCATACCGTTTATTGCGGAAGTAGTTGTTCCAAGTGTAGGACACATTCCTAATAATAAACAAAAAGTAGGGTTTTCTTTTATGATACCATTTATTATAATCTTAAACTTATTCATAGCCTTATTTGTTTTGTTGTTTTTGATATTCAATAAATACGTTGTATGCTGTTTTTACAGAAGAGAGGAATGCTCTTGATGTGATAGTTGATGCTGTAATTGCATCTATTTCTCCTCCGTCTTTGCTTACTTTGAAACTCTCTTCCGATGGTTTTTTGCCTCTAATGTCTTGTTTATTTCTGTCAGTTTTGAACCATGAGGTTACTTTTTCTCCTAAACCAGGGGTTTCGCTCATTGCTAATATTGCATAGTTTACAATATTTCCTTCTGCATCGAACCCAACCATAGATTTTATTTGTCCGCCATATCCATTGTTATCAAAAGTTTCTACTGCAGCAGCAATCAATTTATCATTTTCAAAAGCAGGATACACAATGAACTTTTCTGAATAAGATTCAAGTGTTATTTCTACTGCTTCTCCTATTTTCATATTATTGTTTTGAGGTAATACTTCTTTGATAGCGTTTGTTTTCTTTAATTCAGCAGCATCTTCTATTGGTTTTTTAGTCAAAACATAAACGCCTCCAAGAATAGCAGATGCACCAAAAGAGATAATGGCCAATGACATTACCATATTTTTTAATGAAGAATTTAATTTTGCCATAATTCTATCGTTTTTTATTGTTTAATAACCAAATTTCTTTGGTTTACACATCTTATTTATTAAAGGAGTGACAGCATTCATAATTAGAATTGCAAAAGAAACTCCTTCTGGCATAGGTCCAAAACAACGGAAAATGATTGTTAAAAGACCACATCCTACACCAAATATTATTTGTCCTGTTTTTGTGATAGGACTTGTAGCCATATCGGTCGCCATGAAGATTGCACCAAGCATAAGTCCTCCTGCAAGAATGTGAGTTGTAGGATCTACGGTTATTCCTGCTAAATAAAGTATTCCTGCAAACAACCATGCAGATCCAATGAAAGCAACAGGTATGTGCCAAGTAATAACTTTTCTCAAAAGCATAAATAATCCTCCTAAGATTATTGCTATTGCAGAAACTTCTCCAAAACTACCTCCTGTTGTTCCTATGAACATATTTATTAAATCAACACTTTCTCCGTTTTTTATTAATGATAAAGGTGTCGGTCCTGTCAAGGCATCTACTGATTTTGCAATTGGCCATTGCGACATTGCAACGTGTGTTGGGAATGAAAGGAATAAGAATACTCTACCTACTAATGCAGGGTTAAATGGATTTTTTCCTAAACCCCCAAAGGTCATTTTGCCAATTCCAATCGCAACTAACGCTCCAATTATAACAATATAAAAAGGTATGTTAGAAGGTAAGTTAAATGCTAAAAGCATACCTGTTATAATAGCAGAACCATCTGAAATAGTTTGTTCTCCTTTGAGAAGAAATTTCTGAATTAACCATTCAAATAATACACAAGCAGCAACTGATACTGCTGTTACTGCCAAAACTCTAAATCCAAAGAAATATACTCCAACCAACAAAGCCGGAATTAGTGCGATAACTACGCTCCACATAATACTTTGTGTGGTATCTTTACTTTGTACGTGTGGAGAACCTGAAACTTTAAGTAATGCCATTGTTTTATTTTTTTTATTGTTGTTTATTGAATTTCTATACTTTCTATAATATTCATAAATGTTTCTTTGTCACTTTCATAGTTTGTGGCATCTGTCATTGCCATAATGATGTAAATATTATCTTCTTCTTTAATGAAGTAAAATATGCTATTTGTTTTAACATCGTTTAGAGTGTATGAAAGTTCATATATGCAAGTTGTTTCTTCTTGGTTGCGATGGATTATTTTAAAATCTGAATAAAGATTTTCTAAATCTTCAATATTTACTGATTTTATGAATTCTGCTAAATCTCCATCCTCCCATCTTGCAACGCTTATTTGAATGTGTTTTAATATATCTGAGTTTTCTTCTTGCTCAAAAATGGTTACGCTTTGATTATCTTGATCTTCTTCTAATTCCCATGTGCTTGGATATTGTATAGAATAGCCAAAGTCTAAATTATGATAGATAAGTGGGTTTGTTTCTTGTGAATAAACCAAGGGGCAAAGAATACTCATTGTTAAAACTACAAGTAAGCGTCTAATCATTTTCAAATTATTTTTTACTTCGTGCTCTTCTAATTGCTCCAATTTTACTCTTTGCAACTCTTATTATGTCAAGTAATGGTTGTCCTGCTGGGCAAGTAAACAAACAACTACCACATTCAATGCAATCCATAGCACATTCTTTTTCTGCTTCTTCCCACCTTTCTTGTTTTGCAAGTAAAGCAATTTGAATAGGTTCTAATCCCATTGGACAAGCAGAAACGCATTTTCCACAACGTAAACAATTAGTCATTTTCTTTCTGCTTGATTCTGCTTCTGACATAACTAAAATGCTTGATGTGGTTTTTGTCGTTGGTGCACTCAAATCCATCATCGCTTTACCCATCATAGGTCCGCCATTTATAACTTTTCCTGTGTCTTCTGGTAATCCTCCGCAAAAATCAATGATTGATTGAATAGATGTACCAACCCTTACTAACAAGTTCTTGTTATTTGTAGTTTTTTTACCTGTAAAGGTTAGTATATTATCTATTAAAGGACGATTTTTTTGAACTGCTTGATAGATTGCAAAGGCTGTACCAACATTATTTACTACACAAGCAACTTCTATTGGCAATTTTCCACTTGGAACTTCTCTTTTTGTTAAAGCATATATAAGTTGCTTTTCTGCTCCTTGTGGATATTTTGTTTTTAAAGGAACAACTTCTGTGCCAGGGTATTGATTAAGCATTTTTCTTAATGCCTCTATTGCTTTTGGTTTATTTGCTTCAATACCAATCTTTGCTTTGTTTATATTCAAAGCCTTTTTCATTATTTCAATTCCTATTAGAACCTCTTCAGTGTGTTCTAATATAACTCTATTGTCTGAGGTTAGATATGGTTCACATTCAGCAGCATTTATTATTAAGTATTCTGCCTTTTTGTCCTCAGGAACCATATATTTTACGTGAGTAGGAAATGCAGCTCCTCCTAATCCTACTATGCCTCTGTCTTTAATTCTTTCTATAATTTCTTTTGAAGAGAGTTTTATTTCTCTTACAATATCCTCTGATGTATCTATTTCTTCACACCATTCGTCTTTTTCTACGTCTATAAAGAATGCTGGCTTTTTATATCCGTTGAAATCTGTCGCTACATCAATCTTTGTAATTACTCCAGTGTAGGGAGAGTGTGTGTTTGCACAGATAAATGCTTCTGCTTTTGCTAATAATTGTCCTGTTTTTACTCTATCGCCTTTTTGAACAACAGGAGTGGAAGGTGCCCCCAAATGTTGACTAACAAAAACTACTGCTTTTTCTGGTAAAGGGAATAATTCAACAGCGTTTTCTGATGCTAATTTATTTTCTTGTGGGTGAACTCCACCTAATCGAAATGTATTCATAATTCTTATTATTCGCTAATTTGAGGTTTTTCTTCTTTTTTTATTGGGAAATTAACTGCATGTATTGCTCCTGTTGGACATTCTGCAACACATTTTCTGCATAGCTTACATTTGTTAAAGTCTATATAAGCAACATTGTTATTTATACTAATTGCTTCAAATGGGCATGCTTTTACACATTTGCCACAACCAATACAAGCAGATTCGCAATTTTTCTTTGCAGCAGCTCCTTTTTCTTGGTTTATGCAACTTACAAATACTCTACGAGAATTTTTGCCTTTATTTCTTAATTCAATTACCGAACGAGGGCAAGTCTTAACGCAGGCTCCACATGCTACACATTTTTCCTCATCTACTTCTGGTAGTTGTGTTTCTGGATTTATGTGTATTGCATCAAAATTACAAGCTTTTACACAATTGCCAAGTCCTAAGCAACCATTAGAACAACCTCCTTCACTTGCAAAGGTCATGTGTGCATAAAGACAATTGTCAAATCCTTCAAAATTTACTTTTGGTTTTGTGTTACATTTACCTCCGTTACATCTAGCAACAGCAATCTTTGGTTCTGTTTCCTCAACGGCGAGATTCATAACTACGGCTATTTCTTCCATAGTTTTTGTTCCACCGACAGGACAAAATTTGTTTTCTAAATTTTCTTCTTTAACGATTGCTTCTGCCAAAGCTCTACAACCAGCAAATCCACAACCGCCACAATTAGCTCCAGGTAGTTTTTCACAAACCGTATCAATACGAGGGTCTTCAAAAACCTTGAATTTTTGGGCAACAAAGTACAAAATCAAGGCCGCAACCGCCCCTATGATACTTAATGCCAAGATTGCATAAATAATTGAATTCATAATATTTTTACGTTTATAAATAATAGTTTTTCAATCTACAAAGTTACAATTTTTTGTTTAATCACCAATTC
>X208_Red_Sheep__coassemble_14_pt1 | contig 15804 bp, 12 predicted proteins | sample X208_Red_Sheep__metabat2_high_PE_002 | metagenome-assembled genome bin X208_Red_Sheep | reverse complement strand
GCTTCTACAACTTCTTGTGGAGTAGGTATTATACCACCATAACGTCCGAAGTATACTACTGGACATTTAAATTCAGAAGCAAGTTTTACGTCATATACCATTTGACCTGCTGACATTTCAACAGTAAGGATTCCTTTAACTCTTTGAGCCAATGCTTTGATTGGTTGAGTAGGGAATGGGAATAAAGTAATAGGTCTTAACAAACCAACTTTTATTCCTTTTTCTCTTGCAAGTTGAACAGCTTTGTGAGCGATACGAGCACAAGAACCGTAAGCTACAAATACATAATCAGCATCTTCGCACATTATTTCTTCATACAAAGTATCGTTCTTTTCCATTTCACGATATTTTGCTTGGAAACGATGATTGTGTTTTTCTTGTTTAGCAGAATCAAGTTCCAAAGAAGTAACTATATTATGGTCTCTTGACGCAGGTTTACCAAATGCAGCCCAAGGAGCATTTTTTGCTATTTCTTCGTCAGTCCAACGAGGAACATAATCGCCTACATAAACTTTTTCCATTACTTGTCCGATAGCACCATCAGAAAGAATCATAACAGGGTTTCTGTATTTGAACGCTATATCCCAAGCCTTGAAAACGAAATCATACATTTCTTGAACACTTGCAGGTGCAAGAGTATATAATTGATAGTCTCCATGACCACCACCTTTTACAGTTTGGAAGTAATCTGCTTGTGAAGGTTGGATTGTTCCTAAACCAGGACCACCTCTCATTACATTAACAAGTAAACAAGGTAATTCTGCACCAGCAAGGTAAGTTACACCTTCTTGCATCAAAGACATTCCTGGTGAAGAAGAAGAAGTCATAACTTTTTTACCTGTTGCAGCACCACCATATACCATATTGATTGAGGCAACTTCACTTTCTGCCTGTAAAACGACCATACCGGTTTTTTCCCATGGCATTTCAGCCATCAAATGTTCCATAACCTCAGATTGTGGAGTGATAGGATATCCGAAATAGCCGTCACAACCGGAGCGAATTGCGGCTTCCGCAATTGCTTCGTTACCTTTCATTAATTTTAACTCTTTTGCCATTTCTTATAAAGTTTTTTATTTATAACTTTGCTTTGTAGACTGTTATAACACCATCAGGACATACCATGCCACAAGACGCACAACCGATGCAATCACCGTTTACCATTTCGGCATAATTATAACCTTTTACATTTACATTTTTTGATAGAGCGATAACTTGTTTTGGACATACTGAAGCACAAACTCCACATCCTTTGCAACGCTCAACATCAATTACAATTGCTCCTTTTATTGCCATTGCTATTATGTTTTTAATGATTAAAATAATTGTATTTCAGTTTCCAAAATTATAACTTTATTTCCAATTGACAAAACGATTTTAAATTTAATTTTTTTTTAAATACTCTTTTAAACAATTTTTTTTTAATTTTGTTTCATAAATAAACCCTTTTAAAATGTTAGAATATGAAAAAGATTGAATTACCAAAGTTGATGTATTCTTTAGACGCATTGGAACCTTATATTAGTAAGAGAACTATTGAGTTTCATTACTTAAAGCATCATCAAACCTATGTCGATAAATTGAATGCCTTGATTGAAAACACTGAATTTGAAGGCAAGGATTTGGAATACATAATAAAAAACTCAAAAGGAGCAATCTTCAATAATGCTGCCCAAGTGTGGAATCATACCTTTTATTGGGAGTCTTTCTCGGAAAAACCTTCACACCAGCCAAGTGGAGAATTGGAAGCTCAAATCGTAAAACAATATGGCAATATTGAAAATTTTAAACAAGAATTTACAACACAAGCATTAAATCTCTTTGGAAGTGGTTGGGTATGGCTTGTTAAAAATGAGGAAAACAAATTAGAAATATTAGCCTTGCCAAATGCAGAAAACCCAATTTGTCAAAATAAAACGCCACTTTTAGTTTGTGATGTATGGGAGCATGCTTACTATCTTGATAAACAAAATCGTAGAGCGGATTATTTAAAAGATTTTTGGCCGCTTGTTGATTGGGAAAAAATAACAGAAAGATTTTAAAAACATTTCTTTTTTTATTTTTTTTCTTTTAGTTATAATTTTATTATATACTTTATTATTGTGTCTATATCGTGGACTGTTTAGTCTATATCGTAGACTGTTTAGTCTATATTGTAGACTTTTTTTAGGGATAAAAAAATTTTAAAACAAAGAAATAATTTACTGATTCAAAGAAAAAAAATAATGTTTTTAGGAGTATTCAAAATTTTACCGTATCTTTGCAGTTTGTAGATAAATAATTGTTTTAAATTTAAATAATACAGCAATGGCAAAAGAAAAGAAATTTTTGACATGCGATGGTAATCAGGCTTGTGCTCACGTTGCATATATGTTTAGCGAAGTAGCAGCAATCTATCCTATTACCCCATCATCACCAATGGCAGAATATGTTGATGAATGGTCAGCAAATGGTCGCAAAAATATTTTTGGAGAAACAGTAAAATTGGTAGAAATGCAATCAGAAGCAGGAGCTGCTGGTGCATTACACGGATCTTTGCAAGCAGGTGCTTTATCTACAACATTCACCGCTTCACAAGGATTGTTGTTGATGATACCAAATATGTATAAAATAGCAGGAGAGTTACTTCCAGGCGTACTTCACGTTACTGCAAGAACAATAGCTGCTCACGCTCTTTCAATCTTTGGAGATCATTCTGATGTTTACGCTTGTCGTCAAACAGGATTTGCAATGCTTTCTTCAGCATCAGTTCAAGAAGCAATGGATTTAGCAGGAGTTGCTCACCTTTCAGCAATAAAAGGAAGAGTTCCTTTCATGCACTATTTTGACGGATTCCGTACATCTCACGAAATTCAAAAAATAGAAGCCTTAGACACAGAAGATATGGCTGCATTGGTTGATCAAGAAGCATTAAAAAATTACAGAGAAAATGCCTTGAATCCAGAACACCCTGTAACAAGAGGTACAGCTCAAAACCCAGACGTATTCTTCCAAGCAAGAGAAGCATGTAATCCATTCTACGATGCATTACCTGAAATAGTAGCAGATTATATGGAAAAAATCTCTCAATTAACAGGAAGAGAATACAAACCATTCAACTACTATGGAGCAGCAGATGCAGAAAACGTAATAGTAGCAATGGGTAGCGTTTCAGATACAATAAAAGAAGTAATAGACTATCTTGCTAAGAAAGGAGAAAAATTAGGATTAGTAACAGTACATCTTTACCGTCCATTCTCTAAGAAATACTTCTTTGCAGCCCTTCCAAAAACAGCAAAAAGAATTTGTGTGTTAGACCGTACAAAAGAAGCAGGTGCTAACGGAGATCCATTATACTTAGACGTAGTAGAAGCAATAGCATCTTGCACTTGCACAGAAAAACCAATGGTTATTGGAGGTAGATATGGATTGTCTTCAAAAGATACAACACCAGCACAAATCCTTTCAGTAGTAGAAAACCTTAAATCAGCACAACCAGTAAATCAATTCACAGTAGGTATAGTTGATGACGTTACAAATCGTTCACTTCCAATGTTACCAGAAATATCAATGGCAACAGAAGGAACATTTGAAGCTAAATTCTACGGATTAGGAGCAGATGGTACAGTAGGAGCAAATAAAAACTCTATCAAAATCATCGGAGACAACACAAACAAATATTGTCAAGCATATTTCTCATACGACAGTAAGAAATCAGGCGGATTTACTTGCTCTCACCTACGTTTCGGAGACAATGTAATTCGTTCACCTTACTTAGTAACAACACCAGACTTTGTTGCTTGCCACGTATTCAACTATATGAATATGTATGAAGTGTTAAAAGGAATAAAACCTAACGGAACATTCCTTTTAAACTCAATGTTCTCAGCAGAAGAAACAGTAGAAAGATTAAGTGCTAAGGTTAAAAAAGAATTAGCAGAAAAGAATATCAACTTCTACATAATCAATGCAACAAAGATTGCAGAAGAAATAGGATTAGGAAATAGAACAAACACAATCCTTCAATCAGCATTCTTCAAAATAGCAGAAGTAATTCCTTACGAACTTGCAGTAACAGCAATGAAGAAAGCAATTGACAAATCATACGGTAAGAAAGGAGAAAACATCGTTAAGATGAACTACGCTGCTGTTGATAAAGGAGGAGAAGTTGTTAAAATAGAAGTTAAAAAAGAATGGGCTGATGCTTGCACATGCGGTTGCAGTTGCGAGGAAGTAGCAGAAAAACCAGAATTCATAAAGAACGTAGTAGATGTAATCAACGCACAAGAAGGAGATACATTACCAGTAAGTGCATTTGCAGGAAGAGAAAACGGAACATTCCCTTGTGGAACATCTCAATACGAAAAGAGAGGAATCGCAGCACACGTTCCAGCATGGCATGCAGAAAACTGTATCCAATGTAACAAATGTTCATTAGTATGTCCTCACGCAGCAGTACGTCCATTCGTATTTACAGCAGACGAACTTGTAAAAGCAGGAAATCCAACCACAATAAAAGCAATAGGAAAAGAATTTGAAGGAATGCAATTCCGTGTACAAATATCACCACTTGATTGTACAGGTTGTGGAAACTGTGTTGATGTATGTCCAGCTAAGACAAAAGCTCTTACAATGGAACCATTACACACACAAATGGAAGAAGCAAAAGTTTGGGACAATGTAACAAAGAACGTAACTTACAAATCAAACCTTGTAGAAGTAGGAAAGAGCATAAAGAATTCTCAATTTGCTCAACCATTATTTGAATTCTCAGGAGCATGTGCAGGTTGTGGAGAAACACCATACATAAAACTTATCACACAATTATTCGGAGAAAGAATGATGGTAGCCAATGCAACAGGTTGTTCTTCAATCTACGGAGGATCTTGCCCATCTATGCCATATACAACAAACGCAGAAGGCAGAGGACCAGCATGGGCAAACTCATTATTTGAAGACAATGCAGAATTTGGTTTAGGTATGGCAACAGCAACTCGTAAAATGAGAGATAGAGTTGAAGACCTAATGAGAAGAGGCTTAACTTGCGAATGTTGTTCAGCAGACCAAAAAGCATTATTCCAACTTTGGATAGACAACAGAGAAAACGCAGAAATCACACAAAAAGTTTACAACTCACTTGTTCCAACATTAGGACAATGCGGTTGCGATATATGCAAAGAATTAGAAGCAAACAAACAATTCATCGTTAAGAAATCACAATGGATATTCGGTGGAGATGGTTGGGGATACGACATCGGATACGGTGGACTTGACCATGTTATCGCATCAGGAGAAGATGTAAACATATTAGTAGTAGATACAGAAGTTTATTCAAACACAGGAGGACAAGCATCAAAAGCAACACCTGTTGGAGCAATAGCTAAATTCGCAGCATCAGGAAAGAGAATCCGTAAGAAAGACCTTGGTATGATAGCAACAACATACGGATACGTTTATGTTGCACAAGTATCAATAGGAGCAGACCCTGCACAATACTTAAAAGTATTAAAAGAAGCTGAAAGCTACAATGGACCATCATTGATAATAGCTTACGCTCCATGTATCAACCACGGAATCAAGATAGGAATGGGAAAAACACAAGAAGAAGGAAAACGCGCAGTAGAATGCGGATACTGGCACTTGTGGAGATACAATCCTGAGCTTGCGGCAGAAGGAAAGAATCCATTTACATTAGATTCAAAAGAACCAGATTGGAGTAAATTCCAAGCATTCATTGACGGAGAAGTACGTTACAACTCATTGAAGAAAGCATTCCCAGAAGAAGCAGCACAATTATTTGCAGCCTCAGAAGAAAATGCAAAATGGCGTTACGAATCTTACAAGAGAATGGCATCAATGGAATGGAATAAATAATCCAACCAAAGATTCATAAAAACAAAAAGGGAAATCCTCAAAGGGTTTCCCTTTTCTTATTTCCACAAAGTCTCTTCTCTGATTTCGTCAAAGGTGATTTCGTAGCCGTAGGAAGAGAAAAGATTTGCGATATACTCTTGATCTTCTGGTGTAATTGGCATTTTGCCGTTTCTTCTTTCGTAATAATAGGTATGACCGAAGTGATTTATCAATTCTTTTCGCATATTAGCAATATCTTTTGCCTTAACCTCCTCAAAAGACCCTTTCATTCCGTATGCAACTCTTACTTTTTTATTTTCTAAGAAATATTTACAATTTGTTTCGTTGAATTTCAAAACATTAACTGCAACCATCAAATCACTATCTTCGCTATTTCTTAGAGCGACTATTCTTCTTAAACATTTTTCTCCAAGTAAACATTTCTCATTCCAACAAACAATGAAACTATTAGGTCTGTTTTCAAAATTAATATCTATTTCCATACTATTATTTTATTATTAAAACGCAAAAAACTATCACTTTATTACATTACATCAGCTTCGTACTATTAGTTTAATCTGATTAAATTAGTAGTACGAACGCATTAAAATACTATTTTAAACAGATTAAAACAGACTTAAACAATAGGAAAAAATTAAAATATACTTAGTTTAGAAAAATAAAAAGGCTTCTTATAGAAATTATCACTTTTTTTACAACTTTTTTTTCAAATTTAAATAGCGAAAATATTTTTTTAACAATTACTTTCTTTGTCTTATCAAAGGTTTAGTTAGGTTTGTAAAAAACATTGTTAATAAGTATGAATAATTATTGATAATTTAGAACAAATCTTCTTTGTATTTTTGCTACAAATTTAAGTAAGGTTTTATGGAATGGGTTTTGTTTCAAATGGAGGAAGAGAATGATAAAACACTCAATGCGGAATCGCTTTTGAGTAAGCCTCTTATGGAACAAAAACCAAAGAAATATAATAAGAAAACAGAAGAGAAAGATATGTCTAATACAGTTTTAAAAAGAGAAGAGATTATAAAATCATCGTCAGAGTACTTTAAAGGAGATGCTTTGGCAGCAGATGTGTGGGTAAATAAATATGCGTTGAGAGATGGTGAAAAGATTTATGAGCTTAATCCTGATCAAATGCACAGACGTTTAGCAAAGGAATTTGCTCGTATTGAGAATAAGTATGAAAATCCACTTTCAGAACAAGAAATCTATGAGTTGCTTAAAGATTTCAAATACATAATTCCACAAGGAAGCCCTATGTCTGGTATAGGCAATGACTTTCAAGTGGTTTCTTTATCAAATTGTTTTGTGATTGGTAATGCAGCAAACTCGGATTCATACGGTGGAATTTTAAAAATTGATGAAGAGCAAGTTCAATTGATGAAAAGAAGGGGCGGAGTAGGACATGATCTTTCTCATATTAGACCTAAATTCTCTCCTGTTAAAAACTCAGCTCTTACTTCAACAGGTATTGTTCCTTTTATGGAAAGATATTCCAACACAACTAAGGAAGTTGCACAAGGAGGTCGTAGAGGTGCTTTGATGTTATCAATATCAATTAAGCACCCTGATGCAGAAGATTTCATAGATGCAAAGATGGAGCAAGGAAAGATAACAGGAGCAAATGTTTCTGTTAGAATAGACGATGAATTTATGCGTTGTGTTGTAAGCGGAAAGCCATACAAACAACAATATCCTATTGATTCTAAAAATCCTTCTGTTGTAAAAGAAATAGATGCGAGAGCATTATGGAAAAAAATTATTAAAAATGCTTGGCAAAGTGCAGAGCCTGGTGTTTTATTCTGGGATACAATAATACGCGAATCTGTTGCTGATAGTTATGCTTCTTTTGGTTTTAAAACTATTTCTACAAATCCTTGTGGAGAAATACCATTGTGTGCATACGATAGTTGTAGATTATTGGCAATTAACCTATATTCATACGTTAAGAATCCGTTTACCGATAAAGCAGAGTTTGATTTTGAATTATTTTCTGAACATGTTCAAAAGGGACAAAAGCTTATGGACGACCTTATCGATTTAGAAATTGAGAAGATTGAGAAAATATTAGAAAAAATAGAGTCTGACCCTGAGGATGATGAAATAAAGAGAGTTGAAAAGAATCTTTGGTTAAATATTAAGTTGAAATGCTTAGAGGGAAGACGTACAGGATTTGGAATAACAGCCGAAGGGGATATGTTAGCTGCGATGGGATTAACATACGGTAGCGATGAAGCGATAGATTTCTCGGTTGAAGTTCACAAAACCTTAGCTTGCTCAGCTTATCGTTCATCATCTTTAATGGCAAGAGATAGAGGTTCATTCCCAATCTATGATTCAAAATTAGAAAAAAATAATCCATTTATTCAAAGATTAAAATCCGTAGATGCAGATTTATATAAAATGATGTTAGAACACGGAAGAAGAAATATTGCATTGCTTACAATAGCTCCAACAGGTAGTGTTAGTATATGCACTCAAACATCTTCCGGAATAGAGCCTGCATTCTTGGTTTCTTATAAACGTAGAAGAAAAGTAAATCCAAATGACAGCAATGCGACTATTTCATTCTACGATAAAGAAGGACAAGCTTGGGAAGAATATAATGTATTGCATCATAAATTTGCAGTATGGGCAGAAATAAACGGATATGATGTGAAATCATTAGAAAAACTTCCTGAGGCTAAATTGCAAGAAATTATAGCTTTATCACCATATAACAATGCCACTGCAAACAATATTAATTGGGTTAATAAAGTGAAAATGCAGGGTGCAATACAAAAATGGGTAGATCATTCAATTTCTGTAACAGTTAATATTCCTAAGGAAACAACAGAAGAAGTAGTTGCACAGATTTATCAAACTGCATGGGAATCTGGTTGCAAGGGAATGACTATTTATAGAGATGGTTCAAGAGATGGTGTATTGGTTTCTCATTCTACAAAAGATAATTCATCTTTCATAGAAACAAAAGCACCTAAACGTCCTAAAAAATTAGACGCAGAGATAATTCGTTTCCAAAATGATAAGGAAAAATGGATTGCAGTAGTAGGTTTATATGAAGGAAGACCATACGAAATATTCTCAGGAAAAGCAGAAAATTTCGCATTGCCAGCAACTATTGATAAGGGTTGGGTAATAAGAGTGAAAGAAGGTAATATGCCTGCAAGATATGACTTCCAATTCCTTGATCAAGACGGATATAAAGTAACAATTGAAGGATTGTCGCGAATGTTCAAAAAAGAATATTGGAACTATGCAAAATTGATTTCTGGTATATTAAGACATGGAATGCCAATTCAAAATGTAATAGAATTAGTATCTAAATTAACTCTTGATACAGATACAATCAATACTTGGAAAAATGGAATTGCTCGTGCCTTGAAACGTTATGTAAAAGACGGAACAGTGGTTGAAGGAGAAAAATGCCCACAATGTGGCGATGCTGTAATATATACAGGAGGCTGTAAGCAATGTGCTTCTTGCGGTTGGAGCAAATGTAGTTAAGAAATTATAATTTTAAAAGCATAAGATGAAATACGGAATATTCTTTTTCTTATTTTGTCTTATGCTTTTTTCATATCCTTTGTTTTCGCAAACAACAAATGATTTTATTCAAAGCAGAATCAGACAAATTGAGGATATGGAGATTTCCTCTGAGGCAAAAGAAGAATTAATAGAACAACTCTACTCCTTAAAGTCAAATCCACTTAATTTAAATTCTGCAAAACAAGCCGATTTACAACTCTTAGGCTTAAATGATTTCCAAATTTTTTCGCTTCAACACTATATAAGAGAAACAGGAGAGTTGAAAAGCATTTATGAACTATCGGTAATCAATGGTTTTACTACAACGCAAATAGATGAAATAAAAGACTTTATATGTGTAAAGCCAATTGATTGGAAACCATCTCTTCGATTAGACTCTGTTTTTACAAAGGCAAATCACGAAATCCGTACACAATACAAACAAGTATTAGAAAAATCAAAAGGTTATTTAAGAGAAGATAGAGATGAAAAAGGCTATAAAGGTCAGCCTTTCGCTTCACAAATTAGGTATAAGTTTAATTATTTCGATAGATTGGAGTTTTCCTTTGTGGGAGATAAAGATGCAGGAGAACCTTCCTTTGTGGATTATTATTCAATGCAATTTACAATAAGAGAAATAGGTGTTTTGAAACAACTAACATTAGGGGATTACCGTCTTAACTTTGGAGAAGGATTGGCAATAGGGCAAGGATTTTCTCTTTCCTATTTAAATAATGACGCAACTTTAAAAAACAAAAATTTTGGTATAAAACCACATAATTCAAGCACAGAATATGGTTATAATAAAGGTGTTGCGACAAATATAAAGTTGTGGAATACGGATCTTTTCTTATTTGCAAGTATGGATAAGATAGATTATTCGGGAAGTATTCTTACAACGGGCTTGCATAGAACGGAATCGGAGCTTTTGAAAAAGGATTCTAACCTTGCAAGAATGATAGGAGGACATTTAAACTATGAAAATAAAGGCTTGCAATTAGGAACAACCCTTCTTTATTACGATTACGCAGACTCAATAAAACACTCCTCGCAAGAATATCAACAATATTATTTTTCAGGTAAACAAAATAGTGTAGCATCAGTCAATGCGTCCTATCTTTACAAAAGAATGAGAGTATTTACAGAAGTTTCAATGAGTCAAAACAAAGCTACTGCTTCAATATTAGGCTTGCAAATAAATCTTGCCTATAAAACAACACTTTCTGCCTCAATAAGAAATTATGAAAAAGATTATCAAAATTTCTATTCCAATGCCTTAGGCGTTCAATCAAAAGTTGCGAACGAACAAGGCTTTAATCTTAATTTTGCTCACAGAGTAAATCATAAGTTAAACTACTATATAGCAACCGATTTATTTAAATTTCCATATAAAACCTATATAAGCCAAGAAGGAGCAATGGGATTGAAGATAAGGGGTGAGATAAATTACAATCCAAATCAAACAACTTATTTGCGTTTAACCTATAAGTTCAATAATAGAGAAGAAGATGTTGAGATTGAAAATAAAGAAATTCTGCATTTTAACATACTTCAACAACTTCAATTTTATTTTCAAACCGAGATAACAAACGCCTTACATTTGCATTCAAGAGCAGGCTATTCTCATACCAATAGTTACGAATCAAATACAAATAATGGTTATTATTTTCTTGTGGAAGGGATATATAAAACAAAAAATTTTCCTTTGCAAATCAATTTAAGATACGCATATTTTGATACAAAAAACTATGATAATCATTTTTCTGTTTACGAATATAACCTCCCGTTGAATTATTCCACAGCTTTGTTTTATGATAAAGGACATAGAGCATATTTGTTCTTGAAAACAAATCTCTCAAAGCGTATTGGAATTTCTTTTCGTTATGCAATTACACTTTTTACCAATAAAGAAATTATATCATCAGGCAACGATCAAATACCTTCTTCGCACAAACAAGACATTGGCTTTCAATTACATATAAAACTCTAAGTTTTTTAAAATTTTTTCTTTACTTTTTTTTAAAAAAACAAAGAAAAAAAGGAGAGAATTTTTCAACTCTCTCCTTTCAATCAAGTACATCTGGCCGGAATCGAACCGGCACGGGTGTTACCCCACTAGATTTTGAGTCTAGCGCGTCTACCTATTCCGCCACAGATGCGTTTGCAACTCAAATTCGCTTGCAAAAGTACTACTTTTTTTTTAAGTAGCAAATAATTTGCGTTTTTTTTTTAAGTTTAAGAAAATGTGCGTAACTTTGCAACCCGAAAAAGGAATTTCAATATTAGAAAAAGTTATGTCAGAAAAAGAACAAAAAGATACGACAGCTCTTTTTACAGGTAGAGCAACAGCGTATTTAGCAAAGAAAATATCAGATGTTTACCAAAAACCATTAGGTAACTCTATTGTTTTACAATATGCAGACGGTGAGTTTCAACCTTCTTTTGAACAAAATGTAAGAGGTTGTGATGTTTTTATCATTCAATCTACGTTTGCACCTTGTGATAATATTATGGAATTGTTAATGCTTGCTGATGCTGCAAAAAGAGCGTCTGCAAAGAGAATAATTGCGGTTATTCCTTACTTTGGATTTGCTCGTCAAGACAGAAAAGATAAGCCAAGAGTGCCAATCGCTGCAAAACTTATGGCAGATTTGTTGCAAACAGCAGGTGTGAGCAGGGTAATAACAATAGACTTACACGCAGATCAAATTCAAGGATTTTTTGACATACCTGTTGATCACCTTTTGGCTTCTTCAATTTTTATTCCTTATCTAAGAGGTCAAGATGTTGCAACAGAAGATTTATTGTTTGCTTCTCCTGATGTTGGAGGAACAAAACGTGCAAGTCAATATGCAAAAACATTGGGTACAGGCTTTGTTATGTGCTACAAACAAAGAAATAAACCTAATGAAATAGGCACAATGCAACTTATAGGTGATGTTAAAGGAAAACATGTTATCTTAGTTGACGATATAATTGATACAGGAAATACTTTATGTAAAGCAGCGGAACTTATAAATGAATGTGGTGCGGCAAGCGTAAGAGCGATGATTACTCACCCTGTATTAAGTGGAGATGCAATAGAAAAAATAGAAAAATCTTGTATGAAAGAATTGATAGTAACCGATACAATTCCGTTAAAGAGACAAAGCGACAAGATAAAAGTTCTTTCAACTGCTTCAATCTTTGCAGAAGCAATTAGAAGAGTTGAAAACTATGAATCTATTGCAGACTTTTATGAAATAGCAGTTAAACAAAAAGGTGTTGTAGAAAGATTTTAACACCATTAAAATTATAAATTAATTAATAAAAAACTTTAAAAGAAAATGAAAACAGTATCTATGAGTGGTTCTCTAAGAGAGAACGTAGGGAAAAAAGATGCTAAGGCTTTACGTAAACAAGGATTAGTGCCTTGTGTAGTTTACGGAGGAAAAGGTGAACAAGTAAGATTCACTGTATCGCAAAAAGCATTCAAACCATTGTTGTTTACTCCTGACACTAATTATGTTGAATTAGAAATTTCAGGCAACAAATGTATGGCTATCTTACAAGAAATCCAATATCACCCTGTAACAGATGAGGTGTTACACGCTGATTTCTTACAAATATTTGACGATAAACCAATTTCAGTTTCAATACCTGTTAAAACAACTGGTACTGCTCCTGGGGTATTACAAGGGGGTAAACTTATGCTTAAATTACGTAAACTAAAAGTTAAAGGATTGCCTAACGATATCCCTCAATATGCAGAAGTTTCTATTGATAATTTAGAAATTGCACAAGGAGTTAAAGTTGAACAAATCAATATAGAAAAAGTTGAATTGTTGGACGTTAAATCAAGCGTTGTAGTTTGGGTTAAACCTACTCGTGCTTCTGCTGGAAGATAATATTTTAAAAATGTTCTCCATAAAAATAAGGCTGTGCTTCTTTTTGTACAGCCTTTAATTTTTTTTTGATATGAAATATTTGATAATAGGATTGGGAAATCCTGGCTCGGAATATGAAAATACCCGACATAATATCGGGTATATGGTTCTCGATAGAATGGTTAAGAACTTGAATATTGATAATAAGGCTAATAATTACAAGTTCTCAATTGATCGTCATGCGTTTGTTGCAGAGGTGAAAACAAAAGGAAGAACGATTATTTTAGTTAAGCCAACTACTTATATGAATCTTAGTGGTAAGGCTGTAAAATATTGGATTGATAAAGAGAAAATACCCATTGAGAATGTTTTGGTAATTGTTGATGATTTGGCTTTGGATTTAGGTACAATACGTCTTAGAATGGGAGGAGGAGATGGCGGACACAATGGATTAAAAGATATAATTGCTTGTTTAGGACATAATAAGTTTAATAGACTTCGCTTTGGAATAGGAAGTAATTTTGCAAGAGGAAGACAAGTGGATTTTGTTCTTGGAAAGATTGAGGGAGATGATATGGCTGTTGTAGATCCTAAATTGGATATGTGTTGCGATATAATCAAGTCTTTCGCTACTATTGGAATGGATAGGACGATGAATATGTATAACGGAAAATAAAAAATAGTTATTTTGTAATTTTTCCTTTTTTGACGTATTCTCTAAGTTTGATATACTTAGAGAATGTTATATAAGCAGACATTTTACATACTTGATAGCCTGCGTATCCGTCCAAAAATCCTCTTTTTATTATGTAATCCCTAAAAAATCTCCATTTTGGTCGGAACCAAATGTCAAAACAAGAAGATTTTTTACCACGATTGAAAGCTTCTTTTGCTGTTAGTGTCGAGTATTTGTTCATTCTTTCAATGTGGTCGGTGCTTGATTTATATGAATAATGAAGTAAATCTCCTTTTAGTGTAATTATTTGGGTGTTTTCTGGCAAAAATAATGTTTCATGAACAAGTTCTCCTTGCCACTTTACACTTTGTTTATTGAATATTCTTATTTTTTTGTCTGGATACCAACCGCAATGTTTTATCCAACTACCACAATAATTTGTTAAACGAGAAACTTCATAGACTTTTAAGAGATTTTCATCTAATTCTTTGAGTTTAAGTATGCTTTCTTTAAGTTGTTTAGATAACAATTCATCTGCATCAATAGAAAATATAGTATTAAAAGTTGTTAGAGAATTAGCATAATTTTTTTGATCAACATATCCAAGCCATTTTTGAGAATATACCTTTACTTTTGGGTATTTTTCTGCTATTTCAATAGTTTTATCTGTTGAAAGTGAATCAACAACAACTATTTCATCACAAACCTCTTCTATTGATTCAATGCAGGAGGCTATATTTTCTTCTTCGTTAAAGGTAATAATAACTGCTGAAATCTGCATATAAGAACTACAAAATCTTTTCTACGTCTTTAAATACAAACTCCATTATTGCGGATTGCAAAGTCTTTATGTCAATGATATTTATCTTTTTCTTAGGGAAGGCTTTGTCCATTGCCATATCTACTTTGTGAGCAAAACCATCTGGTTTTTCTCCTTCAAAGTTTACATATATAGTAATGTTTTTTGGTCTTTTTTCTTGAGCTGATACAAAGGCTTTATGAGCCCATGCATCTTTTATTTCAAATTCTTCCAATGAAGAAAGAATATCTTTAATCAAAGATTTTCTACTTCTTTTAGCCCACCAACCTGGTTTGCGTGGCTTTTCTTTTAAACCCTTTGCTAATTGTTTGTTGGCTTTCTTGTCTATCATAGTTTTAAATCTTTACTAAACCAGCAAATCCCATAAATGCCATAGCTAAAATACCTGCTGTAATTAAAGCAATAGGAATGCCTTTTACACCTTTTGGTACTTGAACAAGTTCTAAGTGTTCTCTAAGTCCAGCAAATATAACCATTGCTAAGGTAAATCCTAATGAAATTCCAATAGAGTAGGTTAATCCTTCTAATAAATTATATCCTTTTTGAATAACTAAAATCGATATTCCTAATACTGCACAATTCGTTGTAATCAATGGTAAAAATACTCCTAAGGCTTGATATAATGATGGACTTATTTTCTTTAATATTATTTCAACCATTTGAACCAATGCTGCAATCACTAATATGAAAACAATAGTTTGTAGAAACTCTATTTCTAAAGGTACAAGTATAAATTCTTGTAATAGAAATGTTACTATTGTTGAAAGAGCCATTACAAATACTACTGCGGCTCCCATACCTGCGGCTGTGCTTACCTTTGTGGAAACACCTAAAAATGGGCATATTCCAAGGAATTGAGAAAGGATAACGTTGTTTACAAATACTGCAAAGATTATAATGTATACATATTCCATAGTTTGATTTTTTTATATTTTTTGCAAAACTAATGTTTTTTATTCAATTGCAAAAATAAAAAAGCAATTTTTTTATATGATATTTTAAATTTTACAAAAATATTGTGTTTAAAAATTTTGTTTTACCTTTGTAGAACTTAAAAC
>X208_Red_Sheep__coassemble_13_pt1 | contig 16230 bp, 16 predicted proteins | sample X208_Red_Sheep__metabat2_high_PE_002 | metagenome-assembled genome bin X208_Red_Sheep | reverse complement strand
AACCACTAGGGCGACTGCGGTCGCTCTAGTTTATATTTTTATAATGAAGATACTTGTTATTGATAATTCTGCTATTTCTGTTGATGATAATGGATTTTATATCAATGCTTTTAATGGTGATTTTGTGAGTGAATTACAGCAAATAGGGAATGATGTTTCTTATTTGCAATTTAGAGCAGATAAAAAGAGCGAGTTGTCATCTTTTAATCTAAAAAAAGCTGGTATAGATGTCATTTTAATGAAATCATATAGAAATAAGTTGTTGAAATATTTTTTTGCTTATTTTAGATTGTTGTTTGTTATTTTGAAATACGATTTTGTCTATTTCTATTATCCGTCTTCATTCAAATATGCTATTTTCTTTTGTAAACTTTTCGGCAAACCATACGGCTTGTATATAAGAGGTATGTATGGTGTGGCATACGATAAATTAAGTGCTATTATATATAAAAATGCAAAAGCGATTCTTACCGTTTCTGAGGCGTTTAATAAAGAGATAAATAAGATTGTAGGTGAAGAAAAAGCAAAAAGTATTCGACCTATGATTCCTCTTAGTAGTGAAGATATTGTGTATGATAGAGTTTATTCAAATAATAAGAAAGAGTTTACATTATTGTATTTTGCACGTGTAGCAAAAGAAAAGGGAGTGGAGGAATTATTAAGAGCATTCAAAAAAGTTTCCGAATCTTATTCTATTCGTTTAGTGTTTGTCGGTAATGGAGAGTATTTTGAACAAACAAAAGAATTGGTAAAAAAGTTAGATTTGGAACAAAAAGTAGCTTTGGAAGGAATTTGTACCGATGAGCAAAAGAAAAGAAATTATTTCTTAAATGCTGATATGTATATATTGCCCACCTATCATGAGGGGTTCCCAAGAACTTTATATGAAGCTATGATTTTTGGTACGCCTATTATTACTACATTTGTAGGAGGGATACCGGCACTAATGAAAGATAAGTATAATTGTATAGAAATAGAACCTAAATCAGAAAAGAGTATTGTTGAAGGATTGGAATATGCAATGAATAACTATGAAGAAATGATAAGGTATGCAAAAAATGGATTTGATACGGTGTCTAAAATAGTAGATGTTAATCGCCTTTCTCATGCAGGAATGTTAAATGAAATAATTAGAAAATAAGAATATGAAAAAATTGTGGAATGGAAAATTGAGTGGTTTGTTTTCATGTTTTGTGTTATGTTTTAAAATAGCTATTGATAAATTTTTAAATAAATGGACTACGTTCTTATTTAGATATTCTATCAATAAATGCGGACGAGGAGTTTTAATTTGCAGAGAAGTATCATGGAGGTATCCTTCTAAAATTGAGTGTGGAAATAAAGTTATCATTGGGAAAGGAACATGTCTTAATTCCGAATTACCTAATGAAGGTTATATCAAAATAAATGATGGTGCTTCTATTGGAATGAATTGTTCAATTGATTTTACAGGTGGAATAGAAATGTTAGAAGATGCACATATTGCTCATGGCTGTTTGATTTCTACGCATGATCATGGTTATGATTATAAGGCTATTCCCATTGGAAAACCATTAAAAATAGGACGCTATGCGTTTATTGGAAGCAGAGTTAGTGTATTATCGAGTGTTTCTTATATAGGAAGTAATTCTGTTATTGGTACAGGTAGCGTAGTAACAAAAGATGTTCCCGATAATGCAATTGTAGTAGGAAATCCTGCAAGAATTATAAAATATAGAACAGATGAGTAAAGTAAGTGTTATAATTCCTTTCTACAATGGAGTAGATTGGTTGTGTGAAGCTGTACAAAGTGTTTTAGATCAAACATATAAGGATTTAGAAATTATTGTTGTTAATGATGGTTCTCCGGAAGATGTAACAATGTTCCTTGAAAAGTATGGTGATAAAATAGTATATCATAAACAAATAAATCAAGGTCCGGCGGCAGCAAGAAATTATGCAATGAAAATAGCTACGGGGGATTATTTTGCTTTCTTGGATTCAGATGATACTTGGTTGCCTGAAAAAACGGAAAAGCAAATAAGTCTTATGAAAAAAACTGGTGCTAAATGGTCTCATACTGGTTTTTATTATTGGACTCCAAGCAATGGATGTTTAAAAAGTATAGATAATTCAAAAGATTATGATGATATATATTTCCAAACATTTGTTTCTATAAAGATTGCAACACCTTGTGTTGTTGTTGATAGAAAGACTTTTGAAGAACATCCTGAAATTATATATCCTGAAAATATGAGAAAGGGACAAGATACCGCATATTTTAGAGAATTAAGTAAATATTATCCTATTGCTTTGGTAAAAGAACCACTGGCAAAAATCAGAATGCGAGGAACAAATAGTAATACGAGAGCGGTGTCAAGATTTAATTTAAAGGCCTCTTCTTATTTAAAGTATAAAAATGATAGTTCAATTCCTCGAGGAATAATCAGGATATATTCTATCTATTATTTATATAGTAAATTATTTGGAAACAAAACTAATAAATTTAAGGAGTTTATAGCTAAGTGTTTTTGGTCATTGCCATATATTATAGAACGAGTGTATGTTAAGTATTTGATAAGTAAAACATCAAAGGATGATAAATATATCTTGAGATAAATGTAATGTTAAGGATTGTTATTTAACCCATCATGCAAATCTTAGTAACAGGCGGAGCGGGATTTATAGGCTCGCATACATTGGTGGAACTTTATCAAGCAGGGCATAGTGCTGTGGTAGTTGATAATTTGAGCAACTCATTGAAAGAGTCGCTCAAAAGAGTGGCAGAACTTTGCAAAGTAGAGGAAATCCCATTCTATCAAGTAGATATTCGCGACAAGGAAGGGCTTGAAAAGGTAATGACTGCACATAAATTTGACGCATGCATACATTTTGCAGGTCTGAAAGCAGTTGGCGAAAGCGTTGAAAAACCTTGGCTTTATTACGAAAACAACATCAACGGCACACTTGTCTTGATGCAAATGCTTGAAAAACATAACTGTAAAAACATAATCTTCTCCTCATCAGCCACAATTTACGGAGAACCTGCCGAAATGCCGATCACAGAAAACTGTCCAAAAGGCGTTTGCACAAATCCGTACGGTTGGACCAAAAGTATGTTGGAACAAGTGCTTACAGATATGCAAAAAGCAGATAAAGAGTGGAATGTAGTCTTGCTCAGATATTTCAATCCTATCGGAGCACACAAAAGCGGCAGAATAGGCGAAAATCCGAACGGCATTCCGAATAATCTTATGCCATATATCACGCAGGTAGCCATAGGAAAACGAGAAAAACTCAACGTATTCGGCAACGATTACAACACAGTAGACGGCACAGGCGTAAGAGATTACATTCACGTTGTAGATTTAGCGAAAGCACACGTAAGAGCCTTAAAAGCAATCAATAAGAACTGCGGATTAGAGATATATAACGTTGGAACAGGCAGAGGATATTCTGTTTTGGAAGTTGTAAAAGCCTTTGAAAAAGCCAACGATTTGAAAGTCGCTTACGAAATAAAAGAACGCCGTCAGGGAGATATTGCAGAATGTTATTGCAATCCTCAAAAGATTGAAAAAGAATTGGGTTGGAAAGCCGAAAACGATTTAGAAGATATGTGCAGAGACTCTTGGAATTGGCAAAAAAACAATCCTGAGGGATATAAATTATAATTTTCCACGTGTCACACGTATTTACACGAAATTTATTAAAAGAGATTTTTGATTTAAAAAAATACCAAATAATAATATGTCAATATTTAAGGATAAAACCTTGTTGATAACAGGTGGAACAGGTTCTTTTGGGAATGCTGTTTTGCGTCGCTTTTTGGATAGCGATATTAAAGAGATTAGAATTTTCTCGCGTGATGAGAAAAAGCAAGATGATATGCGTCATCGTTTGCAAAATCCAAAGGTTAAGTTTTATATTGGAAACGTAAGGGATAAGCAATCAGTGGATGTGGCAATGCGTGGGGTAGATTATGTGTTTGCAGCGGCTGCATTAAAACAAGTGCCTTCTTGTGAGTTTTTCCCTATGGAAGCTACAATGACAAATGTAGTAGGAACAAATAATGTATTGCTTTCTGCTATTGAGCATGGAGTGAAGAATGTGGTTGTGCTTTCTACCGACAAAGCTGCTTATCCTATCAATGCAATGGGTATAAGTAAGGCTTTAATGGAAAAAGTGGCGATTGCAAAAGGAAGAGAGTTGGGACAAGGTGCAAAGACTACAATTTGTTGTACTCGTTATGGTAATGTTATGGCATCGCGTGGTAGTGTGATTCCTTTGTGGGTGCAACAAATGGAAGAAGGTAAGCCTATCACTATAACAGATCCTAATATGACTCGTTTTATGATGACTTTGGACGATGCAGTGGATTTGGTGATTTATGCGTTTACTCATGGAGAAAATGGAGATTTGTTTGTACAAAAAGCACCTGCTGCAACATTAGACGTTTTGGCTGAGGCATTGAAACAAACATACGCTAAGGTTAATCCTAAGTATGGTGAAACAGAAGTAAGAGTTATCGGAACGCGTCATGGAGAAAAACTTTATGAAACTTTGGTTACTCGTGAGGAAATGGCAAAGGCGATAGATATGGGAGATTATTATCGTATTCCTTGTGATACTCGTGATTTGAATTATGATAAATTCTTTACTGATGGTAATGAAGAAATGTCAAAGATAGAAGATTATCATTCTCACAATACTCGTCGTTTAGATGTAGAGGGAATGAAAGAATTGCTTTTGAAGTTAAGATTTATCCGTGAAGATTTAGGTTTGATAGAAAAAACACAAGCAAAGGAAATTCGTTCGGAGTAAGTAAAAACATTGGCTATTGGCATTTGGCTATTAGCAAATAGCTAACGGCAAATAGTTAAAGTAAAAAATCAAACTATGAAAGTATTGGTTACGGGTGCTAAGGGATTTGTTGGTAAGAATCTTGTTGCACAACTTAATAATATAAAAGACGGCAAGGCTCGTTGCTATGGCGATTTGAAAGTAGATGCTGTTTATGAATATGATATAGACAGCACTATTGAAGAGCTTGATGTTTTTTGCAAGGATTGTGATTTTGTCTTTAATCTTGCAGGGGTTAATCGTCCTCAAAATCAAGAAGAGTTTATGCAAGGTAATTTTGGATTTGCATCAACTTTACTTGATACATTGAAAAAGCATGGAAATAAATGTCCTGTTATGATTTCTTCTTCAACGCAGGCTGCTTTGGATAATCCTTACGGAGAATCGAAACGTGCAGGAGAGCAGTTGATGTTTTCTTACGCAGAGGAAACAGGTGCAAAGGTTTTGGTGTATCGTTTCCCTAACTTATTTGGTAAGTGGTGTCGTCCAAATTACAATAGTGCTGTTGCAACGTTTTGCAATAACATAGCAAATGATTTGCCTATTCAAGTTAATGACCCAAAGGTTGTTTTGAATTTAGTTTATATAGATGATTTGGTAGATGAAATGATAGCAGCATTGAAAGGTGAAGAGCATAGGAAGGAACAATTTTGTGAGGTGCCTATAGTTCATAGCGTTGCTTTGGGTGAAATAGTTGAAATGTTGTATAAATTCAAAGAACAACCTCAAAGTCTTATTGTTCCGGAAATACCTAATAATTCTTTCATTAAAAAACTTTATTCTACGTTTTTGTCTTATTTTCCAAAGGAAAAAGTTGCGTTTCCTTTGAAAATGAATATTGATGATAGAGGAAGTTTTACGGAATTGTTGAAGTCAAAAAATGTAGGACAGGTTTCTATTAATATCTCAAAACCAGGAATTACCAAAGGACAACATTGGCATAATAGTAAATGGGAATTCTTTATTGTGGTTGCAGGTCATGGGTTGATACAAGAAAGAAAGATAGGAAGTGATGAGGTTATAGAGTTTGAAGTGAGTGGTGATAAAATAGAAGCTGTACATATGTTGCCTGGTTATACACACAATATTATAAATCTTTCTCAAACAGAAAATCTTGTAACAGTTATGTGGGCGAATGAAAGTTTTGACCCTAATAAACCGGATACTTTCTTCGAAGTTGTTTAATTTCAACTTTGGCTGTTGGCCATTAGCTTTTTTAAAGTCAAATAACACCAATAGTTAATAGCTAAAGTGAGAAGACTATGAGAGATTTTAGACAATATGAAGTTTGGAATAAAGCAATAGCTTTTACAACAGAAGTTTATAAATTAACTATCGCTTTTCCAGTATCTGAAAAATTTGGATTAGCAAATCAACTACAAAGAGCAGCAGTTTCAATAGCTTCAAATATAGCAGAGGGAGCATCACGAACATCTGAAAAAGATTTTGCACATTTTCTTGAAATATCGTTAGGTTCATCTTTTGAAATAGAAACGCAACTATTGATTTCGAGAAATCTTAACTATATTTCAGAAATTGAGTACATGCAGATTATGAATGAATTAACCATACTTCAAAAACAATTGAATAATTTTATTAATAGAATAAGAAGTAATAATTAGAGCTAACGGCCAATGGCAAATAGCTAATGTATAAAGAAAAGTTATGTTTAAGGATAATGGAAAGTTAAAGCTGTTGATAATTGTTGGGACTCGTCCTGAGATTATTCGTTTGGCAGCGGTGATAAATAAATGTAGAAAATATTTTGATTGTGTTTTGGCTCATACAGGTCAAAATTATGATTATAACCTTAATGGAGTATTCTTTAAGGATTTGAAACTTGCAGACCCAGAGGTGTATCTTGATGCAGTAGGAGATGATCTTGGAGCAACAATGGGTAATATCATAGATAAGAGCTATAAACTAATGGTGCAGATAAAGCCAGATGCTGTTTTGGTTTTAGGAGATACTAATAGTTGTTTGTCTGTAATAGGGGCTAAGCGTCTTCATATTCCAATTTTTCACATGGAAGCAGGAAATCGTTGCTTTGATGAATGCTTACCAGAAGAAACTAATAGAAGAATAGTAGATATTATTTCAGATGTTAATATTTGTTATTCGGAGCATGCAAGGAGATATTTGAATGCAAGTAGTGTAGCACCACAACGTACATACGTTAGTGGCTCTCCTATGGCAGAAGTATTGCATAACAATTTCGAGGAGATAAAGAATAGTAATGTATTTGAAGTCCTCAATGATAAACTGACAGAGCAAAAGCTAACAGCCAATGGCAAACAGCTAAAGTTAGAAAAGGGTAAATATATATTACTTTCTGCTCATAGAGAAGAGAATATTGATACTGAAAAGAACTTTAATTCTTTGTTTAACGCAATAAATGCAATGGCAAAGAAGTATGATATGCCTATATTGTATAGTTGCCATCCAAGAAGTAGAAATAGATTAGTTGCAAGTGGATTCAAATTAGACCCGCGAGTAATACAACACGAACCTTTGGGATTTCACGATTACAATTGCCTTCAAATGAATGCTTTTGCAGTGGTATCTGATTCGGGAACATTGCCAGAAGAAAGTTCATTCTTTACAAGTGTTGGTCATTCATTCCCTGCTGTATGTATTCGTACATCAACAGAGCGCCCTGAGGCATTGGACAAAGGTTGTTTTATATTAGCAGGTATAAACGAACACGATTTATTGCAAGCAGTAGATACAGCCGTAGAAATGGTAAAAGAAGGCGATAACGGTATTCCTGTACCTAACTATGTAGATGAAAACGTATCAACCAAAGTAGTGAAGTTGATACAGAGCTACACTGGAGTAGTGAATAAGATGGTTTGGAGAAAAGAATAAGAATGGAAGAAATAGAAATATTTAGAAACTTTAAAATACTTGAAGCAAACAAAGAATATCTAATAGGTGCGAAAGGCTATAAAATATACAAATACTCTTATTGTAATCAGATGTATGAATTCATAGGTAGTGTTGATGATGTCAAATATAGATTACTATCTATTTTCTCATTGACTCGTCGTCTTTTTAGGGCGGAAGTAACTAGTTTATATACTTTGTTAGATGATACACAAATAATTGTAGCTAAAAAGGGTATATTTAGGAAAAAAAAAGGTAACAAAAAATTTGTGAAATGTTTTTCTATTTCAAGAGGTTCTAGACCTCTCAATATTTGCATTGCTAATAATTCAGAATTGTATTTTGGAGAATATTTTGCAAACATGGATAAAAAAGCTGTAAATATTTATCGCTCTATTGATTATGGAAAAACATGGGAAGTTGCTTATACATTCTCTGAAGGAAATATTAATCATATACACGGAATATTTTGGGACAAATATACAAGGAAGATATGGTATGCGACAGGTGATAGGGAAAATGAATGTATAATAGGGTATACGGAAGATGGATTTAAAACAGTGAATGAAGTGTTTAGAGGAGATCAAGAGTATAGAACATGCAATTTATTCTTTTATAAAGATTATATAGTTTTTGCTACGGATTCACAATATAAAACTAATGAAATAAAATTAATTAATAGAGATAATTTGAAATTAGAAAAAATAGTAGATATTCAAGGATCGGCTATAAAAGGTGGTCAAGTTGGAGATATTGCATTTTTATCTACAACAGTGGAACCAAGTAAAGTTAATTTAGATAAGTGTTCTCATGTATGGATATCTTTCAATGGTAAAAAATGGACTGAAATTTATAAGGCCAAGAAAGATTTTTTGCCAGCAGTTTTTCAATTCGGGAGTATTGAATTTCCAAATTATAATGTTCCTATATCTGATAAAATCATATTTTCAGGAAGGGCTGTTAGAAAAATCGGAGGAGATAGCATGGTTTTAAAAATAAGTGAATAATGAAAATATTATTAGTTACTCAATATTTTTATCCTGAAAATTTCAAAAGCAACGATATAGCTTTTGAAATGGCAAAGCGAGGATATCAAGTAGATGTTCTCACAAGTATCCCAAATTATCCAGAAGGAAAATATTACATAGGATATGGTGTCTTCAAAAAAAGGAAAGAGGTTATAAATGGAGTAAATATATATCGTGTTTTTCAAACACCTCGTGGGAAAGGAGGCTGGAAACTCCCTTTTAACTATTTTTCGTTTGTAGTAACATCATGCATATCTGTAATATTACTTTTTGCATGGAAAAAGTATGATTGTGTTATTTGTCATGGAACTTCTCCAATTTTTCAAGCATATCCAGCGATACTTTTAAAGAAAATAAAAAAAATACCATTTTATTTTTGGGTTTTGGATATTTGGCCAGATGCGATGATGTCAGGTGGTGGTGTCAAAAATAAAAAAATAATAGCAATAGTGGATAAAATGGTAAAAGGAATATATAAAAATTGTGATAAGATATTAATTAGTAGTAAACGTTTTTCAGAATCAATATTATCAAAAGGCGATTTTTTAGATAGATTAATATATTTTCCAAATTGGAGTGAAGATATATTAAGGATGGATATTTTGAATAGTAGTATTCCCGATTTGCCAAAAGGATTTAAAATAATGATAGCTGGTAATTTAGGAACAGCTCAAAATCTAGATAGTGTTTCAGATGTGATGTTGCAATTGAGAGATATTACTGAATTAAAATGGATTTTTGTAGGAGATGGGAGTAAAAAACGATGGTTAGAACAGTTTATTATTGATAATAAATTAGAAAATAATGCTTTTTGTTTAGGTAGATTTCCATTTACATCAATGCCGTTATTTTACAAACAAGCTGATGCGATGTTAGTAACATTAAGACCAGGGTTCCCTCATTTAGGTATGGTTGTTCCTGCCCGCTTGCAATCTTATATGTCTGCTGGACGCCCAATATTGGGCATGTTAGGTAGTGGAGGTGCTGATATAATAAATGAGTCAGATTGTGGTTATGTAGTGCCAGCTGGAGATAGTATTGCTTTGGCTAATATCATTAGACATAAGGTTTTGGCAAACAAAGAAGCTTTTGCTAAGAAAGGGAGTAATGGCAGAGAATTTTATTTAAATAATTACACTAAAGATAAATGTATAAATGATCTTTGTGAGATAATATCATAATTATAATGAAACAGAAGAAATTAAGTACAACTTACAAATTTTTAAGAGCATTAGGCTTTAATTATTCTGAAGAAGAATATGGTGATGTAAGTCTTTGGCGAGTTATTAAACAATTCTTTTTGAATATTAGACGCAAACATTTAGTAAATATGATGGATTGGGCTATATTGGAACCGATTAATCCAAGAAAGAATCGTCCAAGGATTTTACGAAAATTAGGGTGTAATGTCGGTAAAGATGTGTTTGTTGGAGATAATGTAAAAGTTGATTTGAATCATGCCGATATGATAACTATAGAAGATCATGTTCATATTGCATCAAGTACTAGGCTCTTGTGTCATCAAAGAAATCTTTCTGACTATTGTATAGGTGATGATTATGCAAAGTTAGGTTATAATATTCAGCCTATTATTTTGAAAAAAGGATGTCTAATAGGAATGGAATCTATGGTTATGCCTGGGGTTACAATAGGAGAGGGAGCTATCGTAGGTGCCTTTTCATTAGTTACTAAAGATATTCCTGCGTGGACTATTGCAACTGGAAGACCTGCGAAAGTTGTAAAAGAAATATCAAAAAGAGAAAATTAAGATGAATATATTAACTTTTGATGTAGAAGAGTGGTTTCATTTATTGGATTGTGATGATACGCGTTCTGAAAATGAATGGAAATCTTTTGATGTTAGGATTCATGAAAATATTGAGAGAATATTCCGTATTTTAGAAGAAACAAATACAAAAGCAACTTTTTTTATTATAGGTTGGATTGCTAAAACTTATCCTGATGTTGTTAAAAGAATATCAGAAAGGTATCAAATAGGATGTCATACAATGAATCATCAATTAGTACATCACCAAACAAAAAATGAGTTTAGGCAAGATGTTGAAGCAGGAATAAAGATACTGGAAGATATTACAGGAAAAAAGGTAGAATCTTTTAGGGCACCAGGGTTTTCTGTAAGGGAGAGTGAAGCTTGGGTATATGAAATACTTTATGAGAATGGTATAAAATATGATTGTTCTGTGTTTCCTGCACATCATGCTCATGGAGGTATGCCGTCTTTTCCAAAATCTCAGCCATCAATTATAGAGTATAATGGAATTCAAATAAAGGAGTTCCCTGTTAGTTATAAAAAAATATTAGGGCAAAATATAATGTTCTCTGGTGGTGGGTATTTTAGATTGTTTCCATATAATTTAATTAAATCGTGGACTAAGGATTCGGAAAATTATAATATGGTGTATATTCATCCAAGAGATTTAGATGCAAAGCAACCTATTATTAAATCTTTGCCTTTATCAAGGAAATTTAAATCTTATGTAGGACTTAGTGGAGCAGAAAAGAAATTAAGAAAATACCTTTCTGATTTTGATTTTGTGGATATTTTAGAAGCAGATAAAAAGATTGATTGGACAAAAGTTGATATTGTGCATTTGTAGATAATTATTTACTCTTGCGGAAGGCTTAGCAAGGACTTTGGAATTTGAATTTGTTAATCCGAAAACAGATGATATAGTGTTCAAATCGGAATAATCTAAAAAATACTCATTATAATACAAGAAGTGTTCAGAAGTAAGTGATGGAAAGTCAAAATATAGATGTTTTGATAAAAGACTTTGCCGATAATAAAGCAATGGCTTTATTTCTTGGTGCAGGTTGTGATTTGACTAAGACGTATCCTGAAGGTGAACGTTATGAACATTTAAGAGACCCAAAAGTGATTGAGAGTAATTCACTTAGTTGGAAAAATCTATTAAATGAATTAATGCAAAATGCTTGTATTGATGACAATGATATTAATGCGATAGAAAAAATATCAAGTAATTCTCTTAAAGCTGCTATATTGAAAAATAAATTAGGTAGTAGTTATATTCCAGTAATACAAAATTGGTTGTATTCGCATTGTAATCATAGAGTATTACTTGATTCTTATAAATATTATAAGAAATATCAAGAAAGCCCATCTGTTGAAAATCTAAAAGAAGTTCCTTTTGGTACATTGTTTGTTTTAGCTGAAATTATCTTGCGACAAGATTCAATAAAGGCTGTTTTTACACAAAATTACAATAATTATTTGACAGAAGCTATTAATATACTTTTAGAGAATGATAAAAAGGAAGGAAATAATAGTTATGGTTTAAGGCAAAAACTAGAACCAATAGATGTTTATGATGGCTGGCAAGATAACCCTTTTAATAAGGATTGTTTACTTATTTATCATGTTCATGGTTATATTCCTCCGCAATCAGAGTTGCTGCCTAAAAAGGAAAGCAACCATATCGTTTTATCAGATGAAGAATTTTATCAGTTAAGTAAAGATATTTTCTCTTGGCAAAATGTTGCTCAATTAAATTATCTTAGTCATTATACTTGTATTATGCTGGGGCTTTCGCTTGAAGATATGACATCTTTGAGGCTGTTGAGGTATGCTAATATTGAAAAGAGTAGTGAAAGGGTTTATTGGATTAGAGGAAATGATGGAGAAAATACAACTTTACGCTTGTTAACAGAATATTATGAATCTCAGCACGTGTGTGTTGTGAATGATGCTGATGGATATGTAAATTTATACCATAAATTGTTGACAGAAATTAAAAACAAAACGCCAAAAAAATGAAATTATGAAACAAGATAATTCGCTTTTGAATATGTCTAAGATTAAAACCAATGTACCTGGTTTTGATGACTTATTTTATGGTGGACTTCGTTTGCCAGAGTCAAAAGATTGTAACGATAGAGATGGTATTTGTATTGTCTTGTATGGAAATAGAGGTGTGGGGAAAAGTGATTTGGCGATGCAGATAATGCGAGGGGTAGATGATACATTTAATAAATATTATAAAATTACTCCTAAATTTAGAACTTTGAATCACAGAGAGTCTGAATTGAAGAAAAAGTATGATAATTTAGAGGTCTCAGATACTCTCAATACAATATTATCCCCTGAGTCTGTTAAAAGCAGTAAGGTATGTAAATGTAATATTTGTGATTTGTTTCCGAAATTAAAAGAAAAAATAGAGATTATTGACAGTGAAAACATACCTTATGAGAAAGGATGTGATTCTGAAAAAATGGCAAATTGTTTTATCTGTAAGTTGATAAAACATGAAGTCATTAATTATAGTGATAGTACTCAAACTTTACATTGGACTTTTGGAAATAGTGATTCCAAAAATTATTTAGATTCATTAGATTCTACAAAAATACAAACATCAGAAGTTTTTAATATTAATACAAAAGAAGAGCCTGGATATACTTCTGTTTCATATAAATTATGGAAAATATGCCAACAAGAAATACATAATGCTGTATTATCTAAAGATAGTAATGATTATAATAATCCATTTAGGTGGAGTGCTTATGTAATTGAAGGGTTTAGTGCTTTTGGAGAAGATGAATTAAAACGACTGCCATATAATAATTTGATACAAGAAATGAGAAAAACTTCGGCAGTTTCAATACTCGTTTTTGATGAAAGGGGAAAAGATCTTCATCTTAATGCAGATATTATTATTAATATGGAATATAATACTGATCAAATAGCAAACTACACCTATAATCAATTACAAATAGTAAAGTGCGATTTGCAGCAACATGTTAATGGTTGGCAAAAGTATCGTAAAATGAGAGGATTGAGTGTTAAAATTTTACCGAGTATACATTCTCTTTTGAAAAGAAGATTTGTTTCTGATAATGCTGTGATAAGGTTAGAACAAAAAAATCTAAAATTTTCTCAACCTTTATTATACTATGCTCAAATTCAATGGGCGAAGAATATTGAAAATAATGAAATAAGGTACGAGCATATTTTACGTGATATTATGAATACTAAAGATTCTCGGGGTATGGTTTATGATGAAACTAATAATTTGCTAAAAGTTTCACTTATTAAACAGGAGGATTATGATGATTTTATATATAATAGTTTGAATGACTTATCACAAGATAAAGAAAAAACTATTTCTTGTTTCCTTTTAGGAAAAACAGAAGGGTATTTTAGAAGAAGATTGGCTGAACATAATTTGCCACAAGAAGATCGAAATCGTATTAATTATTGGGAATCTGGACTTGGTTGTATATGGCCAGAAGAGTTTGCTTCAATAGTAAAAGAACATATAGAAAGAAGGAAGAAGACTAAAATAAGTCAGAAACTTCATATTATTATTGATGATTTTTCTAATATTAATTTATTCCCCTTTATGGAAAGAGAAAGATTATTGGTTCCAGCATTAGTGAATATTTGTAGAAATGCTGGAACGAAGAAAGGGTTTGATAATATAAATGATATAAATATTGAATTGTCATTAGTCTGTACTTCTCAAAATGATACTTATAAAGTGATAAAGCAATTAGTAGATAATCAATAAATTTATTAATATTTAAAATTAAGTAATTATGAGTACCCCAAATTTATGTAAGGATAGTTTTATAGGAGATTATCCAATAGTTAATTGTCAATATTATGGAGCCTTTGGAATGTTCGATGGCCTTAAATTAGGAGAAGAACTTTCTTTAGAAATAGAAGATAAAAGTATAATAAAAGTGAAAGTGAAGAAAGAAGACACTCCAATAGGAGAATTACAACTCTCGGATACGGATAAAAATAAACTTTTGCCATATCTTAATCAGGGTTGGGCTGAATATTATACCTGTAAGTTAAGTCAAAATTGCAAAGATGCTAAATTGAATGAACGATTAAGAGTTTCTATTTGGGTAAACAAAAAATAAAAGCAAATAAAAATGTGAATATCTTAACAAAAAAAAGCGTGCAAGGGCTTCGATAGAAGATTTCTTGCACGCTTTTTTTGTTTAGTAATTTAATCCAAATGCCCACAAGGGTATTACATTTGAATAAGCGTATTCTATATCGTCTTTTACAATGTAGGAGTTGTCTATGTCTTTTATTTGTTTTTTGCCTTTCTTACGTCCTCCTATTTCAAATGTATATTTATTATTAACGAGGAAGTCTGAGGCGGGAGATGAGGTTACTTGATTTTTTACTTTTAGCTGATTGAAAAAGAAAGTTTCTCTCATATTTCCTATGTTGGTTGCTTCATTAGAAAGAGCAGTCATAAGATTAGTATTATCTAAGTAAATTTTTTCAACTTTTGATAATAGATTTAACCCTTTTTCAGAAGAGACAAGGCTTTGTATCATTCCAGATTTTTCCATATAGAAAAGATAGTCTTTTAGATTGCTACGATTGACAGATATATCACGTGCTAAATCGCTATAATTGGGTTTAAAAGGTGATATTTGAACAATGATTTGCATAAGTTGTTTTAATTTACGCATAACGCTTACACTAAGTCCTGCAAATTGTGGTATATCAACTTCCAATGTTTGTTCAATAACTGCTATTAAACGTTCGTTATAATTTATGTCTTTATAAAAAGGATAATATCCTCTATTTAAATATTCTTTAAATAAAGGTAATGGGCGAAAGTCTGTATAGGGGAATGATATTTCGTTTTCAATAATTTGTTCTAAGGATAGTTGTGGTAATTTTATTCCTTTTTCCATTTCTAACCATTCTCTAAAAGACATTCCATACATATAGTTTTTTAATTGTCTACGATATAAATCTGCTCCACCTTTTTCTAAGTCAAGAATTGAAGAGCCTGTGTAAATAATGTTTAAATCGGGGATTTGATCATTATAACGTTGAATAACGTTTTTCCATATCTTTTGCTATTTTATGATTGCAAAGATACAAAATTGTATCTTATTTAGGTCAATTTTATTGTAAAATTGTACCTTATTTAAGTCAATTCTTCTTGTGGATAATAAAAAAAAGCGTGCAAGAGCTTCGGGAGAAGATTTCTTGCACGCTTTTTTGTTTTTATTTTACAGGGTAGAACAAAATGTGATATGTTCCGCCGTCTTCGTACATTTCTTTTACGAAATATTTGTCTTGGTTTTGTTTTATTGTTTCGATAAGGCTTTCGGTGTTGTAAACACTGCGTTCAAAGGAGTTTTGAGGGCGTGTTTCTTTTGGAGTTTTCCAGTTTGGTTTCTTAACGATTATTTTACCCTTCTTGTCTTTTAATTCGCTTGCATCGTATTTTTTAGGTTGTGAGATTTTGTCTCCTTTGCTCAATACAACAAATTCTTGATTGTTTTCTTTGTTATTCAAACCTACGTTTTTTTCAACGTATTTTGTTCCTTGTGCGGTTTCTGTTTTTACAAGCTTTTGCGAAAATGCAACGGTTGTTAAAAACATTGCTACAACAAATAAGGTTACTTTTTTCATAATCTATAATTTTATTTCCTTTTACTTTATAAGATTTTTTTGCTA
>X208_Red_Sheep__coassemble_9_pt1 | contig 16970 bp, 15 predicted proteins | sample X208_Red_Sheep__metabat2_high_PE_002 | metagenome-assembled genome bin X208_Red_Sheep | reverse complement strand
GTCCCCAATTCTATATGCTAAGATTGGGAGTTTGAAGTGCATCACTTCTATTGGGATTATGTCTAATTCTTTGATTTTTATTGTGGTTGGCTTTTCTGCATCTACTTCTTGCAAATCAAATTCTGGAAGTCCTGGGTATTTAGTTTGTGCAAATGCGTAGGAAAATTCGTTTTTTATGCTTTTTATTGCATATTTATTTGCAAAAATTGGCATAGGACTTTGTTGAAGGTAGTTATATGAACGCACATCATCAAGCCCGGAAACGTGATCTCTATGTGCGTGGGTTACAAGTATTGCATCTAAATATTTAACTCTTTCATTTAGCATTTGCGTTCTAAAATCGGGCCCTGCATCTATTGTTATTTGTGTCCCTTTGTCGGAGGTTATCAAAATAGACGAACGCAATCTCTTGTCTTTTTCTTCATTAGAAAGACAAACCTCGCAATCGCACCCTATAACTGGTACGCCTTGCGAGGTTCCTGTTCCTAAAAAAACTATATTTAAATAGCCCATTTAACTAATACTGCACCCCAAGTAAATCCTGCTCCAAATGCTGTCAAAATAAGATTGTCTCCTTTTTTGAACTTATGTTGATTTTCAAACATTAGCATTGGTATGGTTGCAGATGTCGTATTTCCGTATTTTTCTATATTGACTAAAACTTTTTCGTTATCGAGTTCTAAACGTTTTCCTGTCGCTGAAATTATTCTCATATTGGCTTGATGAGGCAATAGATAGTTTATTTCTTGCGAAGTCATATTATTTCTTCTCAAAATCTCTTCTGTCGCTTCTGCCATCTTAACAACAGCCCATTTGAATACAGCTTGTCCTTCTTGATAAATGAAATGTTCTCTTGCATCAACGGTTTCGTGAGATGCTGGTTTGACTGAACCGCCCGCAACTTGATGTAAGTGTTTTACTCCTTCACCATCTGCATACAATACTTCATCTATTATTCCGTATTCGCCTTCTGTCGCTTCTAAAAGTACGGCTGCCGCTCCATCTCCAAAGATTGGACATGTTGATCTGTCTTGATAATTTACTATTGCCGACATTTTTTCTGCTCCAATCACGATTGCTTTTTTCACAAAGCCAGATTCTATGTATTTTGTAGCAGTTGTCAATCCGTTAATAAAACCTGAGCAACCTGCATTTATATCAAAACCAAATCCATGTTTGATTCCACATTTGTGTGCAATGACATTTGCAGTTGCTGGAAAGACCATATCAGGTGTAACCGTACAACAAATTACTAATTCTATTTCATCAGGAGATATATTCTTTTTCTCCAATATTCTTTTCACAACAATTTCCGCCATATCAGAAGGTCCTTTTTCTCCTTTTAAGATATGACGTTCCTTGATACCAATTCGAGTCATTATCCACTCATCACTAGTATCTACCATTTGACTAAGCTCATCGTTAGTAAGGATATAATCTGGTACATATCCCTCTACCGCAGTTATTGCAGCTTTTAACTTTGACATTTTCTTATTTCTTTTTTGTAATACGAATTAATTAACGGACAAAGTTTCCTTTAATTGCCCTATTAGATTAGTTTCGTATATATTCTTTGATTGAAATATCATGCTTTTAATCGCTTTTGCATTTGATATTCCATGTCCTATCAATACAATAGAGTTTGCTCCAAGTAACGGTAGACCTCCATATATTTCGTAGTTGAATCGTGCTACATATTCATCAACAAGTCCTCTTTTTGCAAAGACTCTTGCCAATGCTTCGGTGTGTTTCATCAACATATTTCCAACAAAACCATCACAAACCACAACATCTACATTGTTTTTGAAGATTTCAACAGGTTCTGCATTGCCAAAAAATTCAAAACTTTTGTTTTCTTTCATCAATGCGTGTGCTGCTTGAGTTTGTGCATTACCTTTTTCTTCTTCTTCGCCGATATTTGCCAATCCAACCTTAGGATTTTGCATTCCTAATGCTGTTTTAGCATAAACACTTCCTAAAACAGCAAATTGAACGAACATTTCTGGTTTTGCATCTGGATTTACACCAACGTCTGTCAAGAGTGTAACCCCTCCATCTACCTTTGGCACAAGTGCAGCAAGGCATGGACGCATTATTCCGTTGATTACTCCAACAGAATACATCGTTCCAACAAGCATTGCACCTGTATTCCCTGCACTTGCAAAACTATCAATTTTTCCTTCTTTCAAATATTGGAATCCTTTTCCCATACTTGAATCGGGTTTCTTGACAAATGCCTTTGCTGGCTTGTCGTGCATATCTATTACTTGGCTTGCTTCAACTATTTCAAACAAAGAGGAATCTACTCCATTATCTTTTAAAATTTGAAGTATATCAACACTTCGCCCAAAAAGAACTATCTTATCTTCTTTTGATAATTCTTTTTGAGCTAATATTGCACCTTCAACTACTGCCTTGGGTGCGTAATCGCCACCCATAGCATCAAGCCCTATTCTCATAATTTGCTAAAATGAATTAGGCTTCTGCTTCTTTCTTTATAGCTTCTTTTCCTCTATAAAATCCGCATTCAGGACACACTCTGTGCATTAAAACAGGTGCACCGCAGTTGCTACATGTTGTTAATTGAACTCCTTCAACTTTATCGTGAGTTCTTCTTTTTGCTGTTCTCGTTTGAGAGAATCTGTGTTTTGGATGTGGCATATTAAATTAAATTTATTTGTTTCAAAATTTTAAATTCTTTAAAGCGTCCCAACGTGAATCGGTTTCTTTTTCTACTTCTTCTATTGGTTTTTCTAATATTTCTATTACCTCTTTATTACAAAATTGAGTGTTTCCTTCGGTTTCTCCGTGCACACAACGCATTGGTTTTTCCAATGTTACATATTCGTAAACGAATGGAGTCAAATCCAACGAACTTTCATTAAACGGAATTACATACAAGTCAACATCTTGCTCTTCAAATTGTTGTCCGAATTCCACATACAACACTCTATTAAAATTCATATTCAAATCCATTTCATCTCCGCATCTATCGCAAATCACTTGCAATGTTCCCTGAATATGAAAATCCAACTTCAATTGTTTTTCGCTCTTATCCAAGTTTACTTTCATAGACAAATTAGCACCAAGAACTTCCTCACAATCAAATTCTTCAAACAATTTTTTATCAATTGTATATTCAAATTCGTGAATGCCATTTTTCAATCCACTAAACTTTAAAACATATTTCTTACTCATCTTCCTAACCTTCTATATGCTTTTAAGAGTTTGCAAAGGTACGATTTTTCTTTAAATTGAACAAGAGTTTAAGAAAAAAACCTAAGAAAAAATTAAAAAAAGCAAAGAAATAATTAAATAATTCTTTGAAAAAATTTAAAAATTCTTTGCTTTATTTTTCTTATTCTTCAAAACGAATATTTGTCATAGTTTTTTCGCAATAATGACATTGCAATTTCAAAGGTTCATTCTCCACAACCTTAAAATAAGTCTCAATATCCTCAATATTTGTTATACAATTAGGATTGATACACTTTACAAACTTCTTTATTTCCTTCGGAATATTTAATTGTATCTTTTCAACAACTTCATAATCCTTTATTACAATAAGAGTTGCGTTTGGAGCAACCAAAGAGATTTTATTTACCTCAGTTTCTTCAAAGAACTTATTTTTTACTTTTATAATTCCTTTTTTACCAAACTTCTTACTTGAAAGATTTGTTCCTATTAAAACCTCGTCATTATAACTATCCAAATTAAGAATCTTTACAACCTTATATATTTCATTTGCAGGAATATGATCAATTACAGTTCCGTTATCAATTGCTGAAACAACAAGTTCTTTTTTTCTTTCGTTTGACATATCTAATCTATTTATTAAATTATTATTTTACTCCTAAAATTGCTGCCATTAAGGCTTGACGAACATAAACTCCGTTTTGGGCTTGTTGGAAATAATAAGCGTATGGAGTTTTATCCACATCAGTTGCAATTTCGTTTACTCTTGGCAATGGGTGCAACACTTTCATATTTGGTTTACAACCTTTAAGAGTTGCAGCCTCTAAAATATAACAATCTTTCACTCTTTCATATTCCAAAGGATCAGAAAAACGTTCTCTTTGTATTCTTGTCATATAAATAATATCAGAAAAAGGAATCACATCTTCTAATTTTGTATATTGATGATACTCTAATCCCATATTTTTTATGTGCATTTTCACAGAAGAAGGCATTTTTAATTCCTCAGGAGAAACAAAATGGAATGTTGCATTAAAGTTACACATTGCTTGAACTAAGGAATGCACAGTTCTTCCATACTTTAAATCCCCTACCATAGTAATATTCAAGTTATCTAACCCTCCTTGCGTTTTTTGAATTGAATATAAATCCAACATACACTGCGTAGGGTGTTGATTAGCTCCGTCACCTGCGTTAATAACAGGCACACTTGCAACCTCAGAAGCATAACGAGCTGCTCCATCTCTTGGATGTCGCATAACAATTAAGTCAGAATAACTACTAACCATTTGAATGGTATCATGAAGACTTTCACCCTTTTGCAGACTTGTTGCTGCTGGATAGCTAAAACCAATAACCCTTGCACCTAACATATTAGCCGCACTTTCAAAGCTTAGACGTGTTCTTGTAGATGGCTCAAAAAATATAGAAGCCACCACTTTGTCGCTTAAAATAGGTTGTTTTGGTTGTTTTTCAAACTCAGAGGCTAACTCCAATATTTGTAAATATTCCTCCTTTGTGTAATCTGTAATAGAGATTAAGTTTTTTCCTTTTAAGTTTGCCATAATATTTATAATTTGTTTTTTACAATAAAATATTCATTCTTACATAAAAAAAACGACTTTCAAAAAATGAAAGTCGTTTTTTGTTATTTCTTAAAATATTCATTCAAAGAGCATATACTCTTTCCTCTACACACGCCAACAAACATTGAATATCTCATTTCTTTCTCTAAAATTGTTTCCGCAAAAATAAAACTTTTTTTTGAGAACAACAAAAAAATCTTTACATTTTTTCTTTTAATTCCTCTGCTTTTTGAAAATCAGCCTTTGCTTTTGCAGTTTCGCCTTTTTTCTCATAAGCTTCTGCTCGGCTTAGATAGGCTTGCCAAAATAGTGTATCTACTTTGATTGCTGAATTAAAACATTCTATTGCTATATCATAATCTTGCTTTTCTACAGATTGATGTAATCAACATTATGTAAAGCATCGGCATGATCTGGTTTTATTTCCAATAATTTTTGATAAGTATCCAAGGCTTGTGCTATTGCATTATGTTCTTGATAGAATAAAGCCAAAATATACATCGCCGAATAATTTTTCGGATTGATATTTATCGTACTATTAAGGTACTCTATCGCAAGTGCATCTCCTTTTTGAGCATATAATATTCCTAATTCCTCATAGGCTTGTTCATAATCAGATTTCAATTCTATTGCCTTTTGATAATCTTTTACTGCATTGATTGTATCGCCTTGTTCTTTCAAAGCCCAACCTCTAAGAAAATATGCAGTAGGATTTAATTTATCTAAAATAATTGCTTGTTTTACATCAAACATCGTTTTCTCATAGTCTTTTAAATAAAGACTTAATTCAGCGGATTTAAGATATGCCTCAATATACTTACCATCCACCTCTTTTGCTGTTTGAAGTACTGAAAAGGCAAGGTCAGTATCTCCTTGCGTAAAAAGAATATCTGCTTTAAGCACATGATACTCCACTTTTTTCTTATCTATCAATATAGCCTTTTCAATATCTGAATAAGCCTCTGTAAGTTCTCCTTTTTTAAAAAGAGTTTCCGAGCGTTTAAAGAATAAATCTGCATTATTTGGTTCTTTTCTTATCTTTGCATTTAAGTAGGATATTTTTTCACTTTCAGACATTTCTTCAAATTTAATATTATCTTCTTTCCCGCCACAAGCAAAGAATAAACCGATTGTTAGAAATAAAAATAGTTTTTTAAGATTTCTCATAATAAATTATTTATTTTTTTGATTTAAAATACTTACAAAATTCCCTCAATGTACATTGCTCACACATAGGTCTGCGTGCCTTACAAATATAACGTCCTAAAAGAATTAGTTGATGGTGAATCAAAGACATATCTTCTGCATTTGTTAGATTAGAAAGAAGTTGTCTTTCGGTTTCCAACACATTTTTTGCTTTAAGTGTAAGGCCTATTCGAGCAGAAACTCTATGCACGTGAGTATCTACCGGCATTACTGCCCTTTTATAAAGAACGGCTAAAATAACCATTGCTGTTTTTCTACCAACTCCTGCAAGCGTTTGTAGTTCTTGGGGATCATCCGGAATATTATCGTGATATACCTCGTGCAAACGTTCAGCCATTTTCTTTAAATTACGACTTTTAGAGTTAGGATATGAAATACTTTTTATATATGAATAAATTTCTTCTTGCGAACTCTCTGCCATTGACTTCACACTTGAATATCTTTCAAACAATGCAGGAGTTACAATATTAACTCTTTTATCAGTACATTGTGCTGAAAGAATTACTGCAACCAAAAGTTGAAAAGGTGTTTCATAGTGCAGTTCTGTATCTGCATTTGGAAACATCTCTTTTAGTTTTTCAATAGTTAAAGCATAACGTTCTTGCTTTCTCATATTCTAATCTTTATTTCAATTCAAATCTTGCAAAAACAGGGTTATGATCTGAATAGTTGTAAACATTTTGTTCATAAGAGAGAAAATCAATTACATGACTTGAAAAAATATAATCTATTCTAAATTTAACAAGTAAATCATTGTAAGTTCCCGAAAAGCCACTTGCTCTTTCTACAAAACTATCTTTTAAATCTTTTTGTAAGATTTGATATGTATAGGAATAAGGTGTGGCATTAAAATCCCCTACTAACAAATAATTTTCCGTTGTTTGATCCAATATAGTCTTTAATTCCCTAACTTCTTTTGCTTGTTCCTTATTTGTTTCTATAAGTTTAGCAAAAATACTCTTGCTTGTCTCTTCCGAAATCAATTCTGCATCCTTTATTTTATTCACTTCACTTTTTTCTTCCTCGGAAAGACGATAAGAATCCAAATGAACATTATAAACTCTCACTTTATTGTTTTTCAAAACTACATCGGCGTAAGTTTTTGAGTAATAATTCTTTTTTAAAGGAAAAAGCGTACCCGAACGATTGATAGGATACTTTGAGTAAATAACGCTTCCTCGCACATAATTTGAAGAATTTGTTGGTGCAAAAAAATGTTCATACCCTAAATTCTTTGTCATAACATAGTGGAACGAAGACTCAGATTTTTTAACCGAAGAATACTCTTGCAAACACACTATATCTGGCGAATAAGTCTTTATTAGAGATAAAATAGAATCTTTATTGGCTATTGCTATTGTTTTATCTTCTTCTGCTTTATATTGAAAACTCTTTACATTGAATGTCATAATACTAAAAGACTTTTCTTTATCATAATTAGATGCTTGAGAATTAAACCCAATAAAGCGAGGGGTATAACTACTACCTATCAAAATAACTGCCAAGGGCACAAAAATATATTTCCTTTTAAAGAAAAGCCAAAACAAACAAAATAAAACATTCACCACAAGCAAAAGAGGGTAAATATAAGAGAATAAAGATAATTCTGGAATAAACTCTGGACTGACTCTTAGCCCAATATAAACTCCTAAAAGCAAGAGTACAAACAATAAATTAAATATATATAGTATTCTTTTTATCATTTAAATATCAATTTTAAATCTCCGAAGCCGATACATCAATCATATCTATCTTCCATTCTTCATTCACTTTTAACAAATTCCAATTACACTCAATTTTATTACCAAATTCATCAATACATTCAACCTCTACAAAAGCTAAATTACCATTTATCACAACATTATCAACCTTTACATTTTTGTAAACGACCAATTCCTCTAACAAATCTTTGGAATAAGCAATTTTTTTATTCATTCTTGTTGAAAGAAGAGTCTCTAAGGTTTTAAAATCACGCTTATTTAAACTCTCATAATAATTTTCAATAGTTTTTTCAATCAATTCCTCATCTCTATCCTCTTTTGAACAAGCAGAAACAAAAACACAAACCAATAAAATCAACAATAATTTCTTCATTTCACTATTTTTTTGCAAAAATAACAAAAATAGCAAAAATCATTTCATTGAATTTAAAAAATTTCTCTTTGAGATAATGGATTATCTCTTTAAGATAATTAGAAAACATAAAGAAAAAAGAGATGCTAATAAAGACATCTCTTTTTCATTTTTTTAGAATGTGGCTAAATTTTTAGTTTTAAACCCAAGTAAAAGGTTCTTGGTTGTGTAGGACCATATATGTATCCTGAATCTCTATCAATTCCTTGATCAAAGTCTTTTTGGAATGAATTAAATATGTTGTTTACTCCTAATTTTACTTGAAGTGTATTGCTTTTTGTCAATTGAAAATCGTAGTTAATCGCACAATTCAAATCGAAAAATCTTGGAGTTGTTTCCATACGGTCTTGTTCTATGTAGCCAGCATAGTGAGGTACTTGCATTTTTCCCGTATATGTTCCCGAAAGATTAAGACCTAATCTCTCAATTGGAGTATAATCTAAACTTATATAACCATAATCATCAGGGCTTCTTAGTAATTTATCAGTACCTGCTACATTTTCATCTTCTGACCAATATTCTGTTTCTTTATATCTGCTCGATTGTAAGGTATATGCAGCAGATATTGTCATTATATCTTTATAGGACATTTTTGCTGTAAGACTTATTCCTTTAACTACTGCTCCTGAGGCATTATATCTTTCTTGTATTGTGGTTTGTGTTTGATCATTGTGTCCTATTACTCTCAAAGCAAATACATCATCTAAGTTTGTGTAAAATCCTTCTAACAAAAGATTAAACTGAACATTGTTTCCTATTTGCATATAATAGTCTGCCGATAGGCTTGCACTGTGAGAATATTCTGGACGTAGGTTTTCGGCAAGCACAGTCCTAACACTTTCCCCTCCTACTTGGGTTATGTGTAAATCTTCATCGTAAACCTGTGGTGCTCGATAGCCACTTGAATAACTTGCTCTGATTTGTAAATCGGAAATAGGCTTATACAATAAGTTTACTCTCGGTGCTATTACGGGTGCTTCTAAAAGATTATGTTTATCTGCTCTTGCTCCTAATAAGAAGTTAAGTTTATTGCTTTTCCACTCCGATTGCACATATCCTCCTATTACATTTGCGGTTTGTTGTGTGTACATATTGTAATCTTCCACTCTATCGTCTAAACTATTACTGCTATATTCTACTCCGTATGTAATATCGGCTTTTGAAAATAAGAGTTTATCTAATTTATGATTTGCCATTGCTCCTACCAAAAAGGTCAAATCTTCTGTTTTTCCGTATGCATTTGGGTCTTGATAGGCTCCATAATATGAATTTCTATTGATATATTGTGTAGAAGCGTATGTATTTAAGCGGTTTTTACCATTAAGTGATACGAAATTGTAGTTTAAATTTACAGAATGTATTTGATGCTGTGTCATTTCACAAATATCGCTTCTGTGTGGTTGCAAATGTAGATTATTTCCTCCTCTTCTATCTTCGTTTGTTGTGTGATATTCCAAGTTAAGTTTGTTTCTATTATCTATGTTATAGAATATATTTGTTCCAAAAGAGAGATTTTCCAATTCTCCCAACTCTGTGAATCCATCGTTATCGGCATCATAAGCTGAACGTGTTCTATATGTTTGATAAAATGAGGCTCCCGTTTTTTTATCTTTACTTAACAATGCTCCATTCACGTTTACGTTTTGTGCATAAGAGCTTCCTCCTATCATTTGAACGTCTGTACCTACACTAAGGCTTGGGGTGGTTGGTTCTTTTGTTATAATATTTATAGTTCCTGCAATGGCATTTGCTCCAAACAAAGCAGAACCACCACCCTTGACTACTTCTACTCGCTCAATCATATTTACTGGAATTTGTTCTAAGCCATAAACTCCACTTAATGCACTCATAACCGGGCGAGAGTCTATAAGAATTTGTGTATATGGTCCATCTAAACCGTTTATCTTGACTTGCGGAAAACCACAGTTTTGACAATTGTATTCTACTCTTACTCCACTTTGAAAAGGTAAGGCTTGAACAAGGTCTTGTGCGTTATTCTTTTCAAATTGCTTAGTTGAGAGAACATTTACTATTACTGGTGCTTCTTTTCTTGATGTTTCATTTCTATTTGCTGAGACTACAACCTCATCTATCGTTACTGCATAAGGTTCTAACTCTAAATGAATGTGTGGAGTGTTATTATTTTTTAATTCCACCTCTGTTTCTAAGGTTTTATACCCTAAACAACTAACAACTAATGTGTATTTTCCTGCTTTTAGGTGTCTTATTATAAAACTTCCTGTTTCATCTGTTGTTGTTCCTATTGTGGTATTTTTAATCATTACAGTTGCATAAAGTACTGCTTCTTGTGTTTCTTTGTTGAAAATATGTCCTTCTATTGATAATCCTTCTGGATTTGTGTTTTGAGCTGATACCTGTCCTGATATAATCAGCATTAGAATTAATTGTAAGATAAATTTTGCTTTTGTCATTTTACTTTTTTTTTAATTTTTGTGCAAAATTACCTTCTTTTTTCTCTTACGACAATACTCAAAAATAGTGATTTTAATTTTTTTTATAAAAAAAGAAAACCTTTATCTATTATGAAGTGTTGTTTATATATGAGTTAATTTTAAAATCTTTATTACCTATGAAAAAGTTATTAGCAAGTGCCGTTTTATTATCAATGAATATTGGTGTAATGGCTCAAAATGATTTGATTAAAAGTGTTATTGATGGAAGTTTTTTTAATTTTCCTCAAATTAGGGAAAGCGTTTGTGATATGAGAATGTTTTTCCCTACAAAAGGGGTTAAACCAGCTGAGTATAATCGTTATGAATTCAAAGAAAAACACGATGATGCTATTGCAAATGTAATGTTTGAGACGCTAAACGGAGAACTTATTTCCTTTGAAGAATCTCTTGATTTAGCAAAGGCTGATGGAATTATTGTTTTGCATAAAGGAAAAATTGTTTTTGAAAGATATTATGGTTTTTTAGAGCCTGATGGTACTCATGCTGTTATGTCTGTATCGAAAACCCTAACAGGTACTCTTGGATCTGTACTTGTTGCTCAAGGTATTCTTGACGAAAACAAAAAGGCTTCTTATTATGTACCAGAATTAAGTGCTTCTGCTTTTGGCAATGCTACAATTAGAGAGTTATTGGATATGACTACCGCTTTGGATTATGATGAAAATTACAATAATCCTAATTCTCGTATTTGGGAATTCTCTCAAGCAGGAACTCCTTACCCTAAACCAGAAAATTATAAAGGTGCTAAAAGTTATAGAGAATTCCTTCAAACTGTAAAACAAAAAGGAAAACACGGACAAAAGTTCGCTTATAAAACAATTAACACTGATGCTTTGGCATGGGTTATTACAAGAGTTTGTGATAAACCTTTGGCTAATTTGATTTCAGAATATTTTTGGCAACCAATGGGTGCTCACTTTGAGGGATACTATCAATTAGATGCAACAGGTACTGAATTTGCTGGCGGAGGATTTAATGGTGCTTTAAGAGATTTAGCTGCTTTTGGAGAAATGATTAGAAACGATGGATTTTTCAATGGAAAACAAATTATACCTAAGGGTTTGATGAGTGATATTATTGAAAACTCTAACGCAAGCAAGTTTGACAAAGAAAGTTATCCGCTTTTAAAAGGTTGGGCTTATAGAAATATGTGGTGGGTTATGAAAAACTCTGACCAAGCCTTTTGTGCAAGAGGAGTACATGGTCAAGTGATTTACATAAATCCTGTTGCAGAAACTGTTATTGTAAGATTAGCCTCTCATCCTGAGGCTTCAAATGGAGTAAACGACCCTTTCTCTCTACCAGCCTATCAAGCGGTAGCCGATTATTTGAAAACAAAATAGATTATTAAGAAATAAGGAGTGATTACCACTCCTTATTTCTTTCTTGTTCCATTGTTCCTTCTTCTATTTCTTGAACATAATTACTGCAATCCATATCTACACTCATTGTTGGAGGTCTATCAAAATCTCCTTTATAGAAATTGAGTTTAGAATCTTTTTCACATCGTTTCATAAACAAGGCATAGACAGGTAAAGCCATAGATGCTCCTTGTCCTAAGGCTGTTGATCGGAAGTGAATACTCCTTAATTCTCCTCCAACCCATACTGCTGTTGCTAATTTCGGGTTTAAACCAATAAACCAGCCATCTGAATTATTGTCAGTTGTACCTGTCTTACCTGCAATAGTGCTTGTAAGTCCATATCTAAATCTTAATCTTCCTCCTGTACCACCATCAACAACACCTTTCATAAGTTCTAAGACTAAATATGAGGTTTCTTCATCTAAAGCAGAGTTACTTTTTGAATTAAATACTTCTAAAACCATTCCTTTATTGTCGCATATTTTTGTAATAAAGATTGGTTCTTTATGAATACCTTTATTAACAAATGTAGACATTGCTCCTGCCATTTCCATTACAGAAAGATCCGATGTTCCCAAACAAATTGATGGATAAGCCTCCATTGGAGTTGTAATTCCCATTTGCTTTACTAAATCAACTACTGCTTGTGGTGTTGTATAATCCTTAATTAGTGCTGCAGAAATAAAGTTTACGGAGTTTGCTAACGCCCATTTCAATGTCACATTTTCTCCTTCACGACTATCATTAGAGTTTTTTGGAGTCCAATTGTCAAAATCCTCAAACGTTACTGGCGAATTTTCAATTTCATAGCAAGGAGATAATTCACTATCTCGCATCGCTGCTGCATAAACAAATGGTTTGAATGTTGAACCTACTTGTCTTCTTCCAAGTTTTGCATTATCAAATTTAAAATGTTTATAGTTTATTCCTCCAACATAAACTTTTATATGACCCGTTTGTGGTTCTATTGAAACCATACCTGTATTCAAGAAATGTTTATAGTAACGTAGAGAATCCCAAGGAGACATTATTGTATCCTTATCGCCAGCCCAAGTAAAGACTCTCATATTTGTCTTTTCCTTAAAATTGGCTTTAATATCTTTTTCTGATAATCCTTCTGATTTAAGAGAACGATATCTATCAGAATTCTTCATTGCTTGAATATAATATTTCTCTATATCCTCTTTACTTATACCTGTAAATGGAGCATCTTTATATCCTTTTGTGTGTTTAAAGAATTCTGATTGCAAAGAAGTGAAATGTTCTTTTACTGCTTCTTCTGCATACTTTTGCATCTTATAATTGATAGTTGTGTATATCTTTAAACCATCTTTATGAACATCATAATTTTCTCCATTGGCTTTATAGTGAGTTTTACACCACTCCTTCATATAGTTACGTAACATTTCACGAAAATAAGTAGCGATTCCCTCATCGTGGGATTGTGGATTGTAATGTAATTTAATCGGATTTGACGATTTTTCTTTGTATTCAACCTCTGAAATATAGCCATACTTTTGCATTTGGCTCAAAACGACATTTCTTCTCCTATTTGCATTCTCTGGATTACGAACAGGACTATAAGCAGTCGGTGCTTTAAGCAATCCAACCAATACCGCAGCTTCCTCAACCTCTAATTCGGAAGGTTTTTTTGAAAAGAAAATATGAGAGGCTGCTTTAATACCATAAGCGTTGCTACCATAATCCACTGTATTTAGATACATTGACAAGATTTCTTCTTTGGAATAATTTCTTTCTAGCTTAACTGCTACAACCCATTCTTTTAGTTTAGCAAATACTGTACCTAATGTTGATTTTTTTTCTCTTGGAAAAAGATTTTTTGCTAATTGTTGAGTAAGCGTACTGCCTCCTCCTGAACTTTTATCCCCTCCTAAAACAGTTTTTGTTAGGACTCTAAGCAATGATCGCAAATCAATCCCTGAATGTTCATAAAACCTCGCATCTTCTGTTGCTACAAGAGCATTGATAAGATTTGGAGAAATATCTTTGAATGTAACATTTGAACGATTTTGAATGCCAATATAACCGATCAACTCGCCAGAATCAGAATATACCTCTGTCGCTAAATTAGCCTTTGGATTTTCTAATTGTTCAAATGTAGGCATAAAGCCCAGCACTCCTAAGGATAATAACACAAAAAACACTATTACTGCCAACAGGAAGCAGAAATATGTTCCCCACATTACCTTTATATACTTTTTAAACTTATTTGTTTTTGTTTTTTTCTTTGTTGTTTCACTCATATCAAAAACTATTTTATTCTTTAATCTTGATATTCCAAATGTAATCCTACATCACAAATTCCTTTTAAAGTAGAATCTATTGTCGCTTGACGCAATTCAAAAGTATATTTACCTTTTTGTTCAAACTTTATATTTTTTGCAATCCAAAAACGATTATCCCTAATTTTAGATGAACCTTTTCCTTTCCATGTTCCATCAGGATATGCCAAATAACACTCAATTGTATCACATTTTGTTACCTTTCCATTTGGTAAAATAGTATTCATATAAAAATAAATATTACTATAAGGATACTCTATTGTATTCCTGATATTGATTGCTAACTTATAAGATTTTATTGTATCGGTTATATCTACCTCATAATACAATTTATCTGTCGTTTTCCATGCTCGTTGATTCACCTCTTTGTTTTCATCATACACTACATTATTATTACAAGCAGAAAACAAAATAACAACTAATAAAATGCTTATTTTACTAATTATAACTTTCATTGAAATTATTTTTTAATTGAGATTTTTCGTTTTCTATTTTTTCTGCGTATGTTTCTAAGTCTTTTACGATAATATTTTTCTTGTTTTTATCGATAATTAACTTAACAGATTCTGCCGATAGAGGAAATAACTCTGTGCTTCCTTGATAAGAATACCAAAATAAACGTTTAAACACATCTACTTTATGATACACTGCCACACCCTTTTCAGTTTGAAGTTCTACTCCTAATTCAGGTATTTTATTTAGTGCTTCAACATAAACATCATACTCATAATTTAAGCAACATTTCAACTTTCCACATTGTCCTGCTAACTTTTGAGGATTTGGGAACAATTGTTGAGTTTTTGCAACAATCGTTGAAACTGAATTAAATGAATTTAGCCAAGTGCTACAACAGAGTTCTCTTCCGCAAGTGCCAATTCCTCCTAATCTACTTGCCTCTTGTCGTGCTCCAATTTGCTTCATTTCAATTCTAACCTTAAATTCCTCTGCCAAAGACTTAATTAATTGACGAAAATCCACTCTTTCATCTGCAGTATAGTAAAAAATTGCTTTTGTACCATCACCTTGAAATTCCACATCATTGACTTTCATTTTAAGATTATAACGATTTGCATAATCCCTTGTTTTGAAAATCATATCATCTTCCTTCCTTAATGACTGCAACCATTTTTCTATATCAGCGGTCTTAGCTCTTCTATAAAGTCTTTTAAACTCTGAATTTGGTTCAAGCTTTTTTTTCTTCATTTGAATCCTACATAATTCTCCTGAAAGTGTTACAATTCCTATATCATGACCAGGATTTCCCTCCACAGCAACGACATCACCTTCGGAAATCTCTAATCCTTCTGGCAAACGATAGAAATCTTTTCTCGAATTCTTAAACCTAACCTCTACGATATTACAAACCTCTGTATTTGAAGGAGAATGAATATGCCCCATCCAATTATGAACATTCATTTTAGAACAATTATCCAATTCTTTCTTTGAAACAGGACGATAAGATATAGGCTCCTTACTGCAACCCCTTGATACAAGGTCGCTAACAACAAATTTATCTTTTTCAATATCTGGTTCTTCATCAAAATATGGGTGAACAAATTGTTCCAATAATTTATCTCTTTGTTCTATTTCCTTAATTTCTTTTTTTTCTGAATCCATATTATAAAAATAATTTAGATTATATATTATTTATTTTGTGTATTCCTTATTAGTTTACCTATATTTATTGCCAAAGTCAAAAATATCATTTTAGCATTACCATTACGCATAATTTCAACTTCTGCCTTTTGCGTCAAATTGTATATATTTAATAAATTTTTAGGTGTAATAAATTTTGAAAAATTAGTTTTAAAAGCCTTTTCCTCTTCCGTAAAATTACAAAGATTATCTATCTTTAATTCTCTTTGCTGAAAACATTCTCTATACAATTCCAAAGAATAATTTAAATAGACCTTCAATTCCTCCCTTCCCATTTTACTAATTTGTTCCACTAATTTGTAAATCTCACTCAAAGAACTATTATAATTAAACGCCAATCTATTAAATTGAATAAACAATTCTCTATACTCTTTTTTTTCATCAGAGTTATACACAAGTGCTTTAATCAAATCACCCTGAGCAAACCTAACAATACTCTCAACATCATCATAATCCTTCGTAATGAAATAATCAGTTAAATCCTCATCTAAAATAGGAGGAAGTTTAATCAATTGAGTTCTTGAAAGAATAGTTGGAAGTAATAATTCACTATTTTCTGCAATCAAAAGAAAAAGAGTATTTTCATAAGGCTCTTCCAAAATTTTAAGTAACTTGTTTGCAGCATCTATTTGTAATTTATCAACACCCCAAACAATATTGACCTTGTATTGCGATTCGTAAGTTTTAAGAGTTAAGTTTTTTATTATTGTATTAGCATCTCTTACATTTATAGTGCCTTGTTTATTATCCACACCAAGTTCTTGATACCATGATTCCAAATCTATATAAGCATTTTTAGACAAAACATAATTTCTAAAAACATCTAAGAAACTTGCACTTTCATTATTTTTCTCTACAGCCTTAGTTGTAGTATTTGGAAAAGTAAAAAACAAATCAGGGTGAGAGAGTTTCTCATATTTTATGCAAGAAGGACACTTTCCACAAGAGTCTGCTTTCAATCCATCTTTATTTATATCGGGATAAATTTGCTTATCGGTGCAAGAAACAAACTGGGCATAAGCCAAAGCAAGAGCAAATCCGCCATAACCTGCAC
>X208_Red_Sheep__coassemble_8_pt1 | contig 17076 bp, 18 predicted proteins | sample X208_Red_Sheep__metabat2_high_PE_002 | metagenome-assembled genome bin X208_Red_Sheep | reverse complement strand
TTACTTATTTGGTGAGTTAGGTAGTTCAGGACCTCAAGAAATCAATAAGAAAAAAGTCCCACGTTTTTTTATGCCTTGAAGTCAAAGAAAAGAAATAAGTAATCGCCATTTGGGACTTTGGTAAAGAAAGTAAACGACTAATAATTTATTAAAAAAACCGATGAGTCAATGGGATATAACCGACAAAAATTAAAATGAAAAAAGGATTTTTTAGAATTATTGCTTTAATAGCAGTTTCAACTATTAGTTTAGTATCTTGCGACAATTCAGAATGTTTATGCACACAAAGTTGGCCAGGTGGACAAACTGAATTTGTTGAAAGCATGGATGATTATGGTGTAACATCTTGCGATAAACTTGGAAGAGAACTGCATGTTAATTCAAACGCACCAGAAGGATACTATTATAATTGTGTAGAAGAATAATTGTAATAGTCATATTTCAAGATTTATTAAAAAAAACCGATGAGTCAATGGGATATAACCGACAAAAATTAAAATGAAAAAAGGATTTGTAATAGTAATTGCACTTGTAAGTTTAATAATTATTACGTCTTGTTCTTCGAGTCGTTCTTTAATTCCTAAAGCTGTAAACACAGTAAAAACAGTCTCATTTAAAGAACTTAATTTAACAAACAAAGATTATAGCATTCTTGATCGTGTAGAAGTATCAGCTACACTTCTTGTTGATATATCACCAAAGTCTTATACTATACACGATGAAGCAAACTCGTTTAGACTACTTTACACTAAAAATAAAGACAATATAACTTTAACGAATTATGAAGGAGTGATTCGTGCTGGGTATTTAGCACAAGATTATCAAACTGTGGATTTAAAATCTCCTGAGGATATTGTTAGAAGATTAGCTATATATCGTTTAATCAATTTAGTAAAAGAACAAGGAGGAGATGGAATTATTGAACCAATTATTTCAACTAACATAGAAGAGAAAAAAACTTCTTGGAATAATAGTACAGTAATTTTAAACACGACTGTATCAGGTAAAGTTATTGTGTTAAAAACATCAAAATAAAAATTGTATTATGAAATATAGATTTAACAATTTATTAACTTTAATTGTATGCTCCTTCCTAATGTTTTCTTGCGCAATGCAACAACCTGCTTCACGAGTAAATGTTGCTCCAAAAGATATTAACTTAGATCTTGTAGCGAAGTTCCAAGAAAACTTATTTGTTAATTTGGATTACGGAATAAAAGTTAATGTAAACGACAAAAGAAGTAATTCTAATATTTTGCATAAACACGACAACTATGTAACTTCTTTACCGCACGTAAATGTATATCCAGATGTAAAAAGTTTTACTAATGAAAGTATAAGAAGATATATGAGAACTATGGGCTTTAAACTAGATAGCGATATTTCTTCTGACTATTTTATGAATATAGACATTAAATTATTTAATGTAAGCTTTTTGAATGGTATTGGTTGGTCGGCAGTTGTAAATTTGGACATATCTGTTTTTGATCACAATAATAGACAGGTTTATCCAACAACAAGTGTTACAGGAAGAGCATCAAAAGTTGGTAATGGCTATGATTATTCTATTGCATCAAATACTGTTAATAGTGCTTATTCTAATGCTTTGGAAGATATAGATTGGAATCGTATAGCATATTTACTAAAACGTAGTAATTCTCCTGCAAATGAAAAAGACAAAAAAGTTGTAGGAGATGGTTCTACTGCATTAGAGCATTTAGTATTATCTTGGGAAGTTACTTCAAGACCATTAGGTGCAGATGTGTATTGGAGAGTTATTTCTTCAACTCCTGAGGTTAAAAATAGTAATAAGAATTACAAAGGAACAACTCCTTACGAAGCAACAGAATCTTTTGATATAAAAGGATTATCTTACAATAATTCAGGTGATGTTCAAATAGAAATAACTTGTGAAAAACCAGGATATTTAACACAACGTAAAGTTTTTAATTTGCGTGCTGCAATTGATCAAAAATCTATAAACGCTCATTTCACTCTTGTAAAAGATGAATAGAGAAATAAAAAGAAAAACATAATGTACTAAACAAAAAACGCTCGTGAGTCAAAGAATTATTTTGACTATCGAGCGTTTTATTTTACTCGGAGTTTTTGTCCTATTTTTATTCGTGAGGCTTGTTTTTGTGTTAAGCCGTTTAGTTTGCATATTTGATTAACACTAACTCCGTATTTCTTTGCAATTTTTGCAACAGTGTCTCCTTTTTTTACCGTATGGTTTACTATATGTTGTTCAGGCTTCTTTCCCTTTATATTTTCCTTTATTTCCTCAGCAGATGTTTGTGTATTGATAGCTTCGTTTTCAGAAGATACTATCGGAGTTTCAGTATTAAAGTTTGTAGGTGTTTGAGTTTCTTCTGTTTTTACCTCTTTACGATATGCCTCTTTTTGATGTATTTTCAGTAAATCTCCAACTCTTAGATATTTTCTTCTGCTTGCTTTTTTATTCCATGATTTCAATTGTTTTACGCTTACTCCATAACGTCTTGAAATTGAAGCCCACGTCTCGTTTTTACGGATTTTGTGATATACTATTCTTTCTCTGTATTCTATTTCTCCGTTTGCTATTTGGCCATTCTTTACTTTACTTTCGCCAAAATATTCTTCTTTTTTGTAATTAGAGATGCTATCTTCTAAGCTTATGAAATCGTTGATATAGGTTAAAGGTAATTTCAAACTATATTTATCTTGACTACCAGGAATCATATCCATTTTATATTGAGGATTCATTTCTCTTAATTCTTCTATGGATATATTCATCACTTCTTCTATTTGCTTAAAGTGAATGTCTTTACTAAGCATCACTGTATCTGAAATAAGATGTAAAGGTTTAGAAATACGTTCTATTTCTATTCCATGCTCTTGGTAATATGTCATTGCATAAACTGCAGCTATATAAGCAGGTACATATCCTCGTGTTTCTCTTGGGAGATAATCATACATTCCCCAAAAAGTATCTTTGCCTGAACGACGAATAGCTTTGTTTACATTACCTGGTCCGCAGTTGTAAGCGGCTAAGGCCAAGGTCCAGTCTCCATATATTTTATATAAATCTCTTAAATAACGTGCAGCAGCGTATGTTGCTTTAATTGGGTCGCGTCTATCGTCAATTACAGAGTTTATTCTTAAATCATACATTTTTCCTGTTGAGTGCATAAATTGCCAAAGGCCTGTTGCTCCCGCTCTTGAAACGGCTGTTGGATTTAAAGCAGATTCTATGATTACTAAATATTTCAATTCTTCTGGCACTCCTTCTCTATCTAATATGTTTTCAAATATTGGAAAATAATATTTGCTTAATCCTAACATTACTCCAACTCTATCTCCAATTTTATCTACATAATAAATAATATGTGAGCGTACTTTGTCATTATAAGTCAATTCTATTGCAGAGGGAATCTTTCTTAAACGATTTGCAATTACACTATCAGGAAGATCTGCTGCTTTAATTCTTGGAGAATATGTTTGATTGTTTGAATTGTATCTTTGAGTTAAAAATTTAGAGTTTTGTCTTACATAATATCTATGTAATAAACTATCATAGTTCCTTTCAAATTGAGTAAAAAACTCAGTATTATCTATATCTTGTGCAGATAAAGAAACTCCCAAAAACATTAAAAATATGAGATATATTGCCTTATTTTTCATATAAATTGTTCAAAAAATGAGCTGTAAAATTACAAAAAAAAGCTCAATTAAGGATAATTCTCTTGATTTTTCTGATAGATTAGTCAAATGTTTTGTAATTTTGTAGTTTAATAAATAGTTGTTTTTTAAAATTAAAAATATAAAATTATGAAAATAGTAATTCCTATGGCAGGTATGGGCAAGAGATTACGCCCTCACACATTAGTAACGCCAAAACCTTTAATAGAATTGGCAGGTAAGCCAATCGTTCAACACTTGTGCGAAGATATAAGAGAAGTTGTGGGAGAAGAGATAGAAGAAATTGGTTTCATAATTGGAGATTTCGGAAAAGAAGTAGAAAATAACCTATTAAATATAGCGAAACAATTAGGTACAACAGGAAAGATTTACTATCAAAACGAGCCTCTTGGAACTGCTCATGCGATTCTTTGTGCAAAGGAAAGTCTTTCTGGAAAGGTAACAGTGGCTTTTGCAGATACATTGTTTGATGCAGGCTTTACTTTGGAAACAAATGAAGATGGAATAATTTGGACTCACAAGGTAGAGGACCCAAGCGCATTTGGTGTGGTGAAGAAGAATTCTGATGAAACAATATGCGGTTTCGTAGAAAAACCTAAGGAGTTTGTTAGCAACGAAGCTATAATTGGTATTTATTATTTTAAGGATGGGGAAAATCTTAGAAACGAACTTCAATACTTAATTGATAATAATATTACTAAATCGGGAGAGTATCAACTTACAGATGCACTTCAAAATATGCTTGATAAAGGATTGAAGTTTAAAACAAACGATGTAAAAGAATGGTTAGACTGTGGAAATCCACAAGCGACAGTTGAAACTTGCGGAAGAGTATTGGAATTGAAGTCTGCTAAGAATGGTATTTATGAATTATCAGAAGAATTATTGAATGAATATGTTATAACTGACAACACTTTGATTATTCAACCTGTTTATATAGGAAAAGGTGCTGAAATTAAAAATTGCGTTATTGGACCAAGAGTAAGTATTGGAGAAAATTGTAAGATAAGCAATTCTTGTATAAAAGACAGCATGGTAGGAAAAGAAACGGTAATAGAAAATGCAATTTTAAAGGATAGTATGATAGGTTCATTTGCAAAAATCGAAAATAAAGAACAAGCATTGAACTTAGGAGATTATAGTTGTATAAATTAAATAATATATGAAACGTAGTAGCATCATTTTAACTTTATTGTTCTTAATTTTATGTTTATCTTCTTGTAAAAATCAAGAAAAAGCAGTTAAACAACCTAACGATAACGACATAAAAGTAGCACAATTAGTTATTGATGCTGCTACTCAACGAGAATTAGGTAATCTTGAAAAAGCGAGTTCTTTGTATAAAGAAGTTATTCGTTTTCAACCAAATAATTCTCTTGCTTATTATCAACTTGCAGCCATAGACTTTGAAAGCAAAAACATTGCCTCTGCAATAGAATATAATCAGAAAGCAATAGAATTATCACCAAAAAATCATTGGTATCGCACTCAATTAGCAGAAATATATCTTTTAACCAATCAAACAGACAAAGCAGCAGCGCAATACAGAGAAATAATCGAATTACAACCTGAGGTAACAGAATATTATTCGGAGTTAGTAGGTATTTATGTAAATGCAAACGAAATAAACAAAGCAATAGAGATTGCGAATCTACTTGAAAAAAGACAAGGCATTAACGAATATTGTTCAATGTTGAAATACAATATTTATAAGAGTCAAAACCAACACGAAAAAGCCATTAAAGAAATAGAAATTCTTAGTAAAGAATATCCAAGCAATGTTGCTTATCTTTCAATATTAGCCCAATACTACCTAAACAATGAGAAGGAAGAAAAAGCATTGAATTTGATGAAAAAAGTAGAAGAAATAGATTCTAATAATGTAGAAAACATAGTCGCTTTAATGGAAATCTATTACAAAAAGGGCGATATGCCTTCTGCTGAGATTTATATAGACAAATTATGCAGGACTACAAAAATGGGATTTGAAGAAAAAAATCAAATAATTCTTGGTCTTTATAAAGCAAAAGTAGATGAAGATATAGAAACTCTGAGGAATTACATCAAACATTTAGAAACAATGTTGAATATGTATCCAGAAGAAGGACGTTTATGGCAGTTTCTATCTATTGGATATATGAGAACATTTCGTATGGATGAAGCATATCAAGCTTGTAAGAAAGCCGTAGAATACGGAGTGAGAGATATGGATTTGTATAAGAGATATATAATTACCCAACAGTTTAGAGCAGGAGATGAAGAAAGAATAAAAACTTGTGATGATGCCATAAAACTTTACCCAAGAGAATGTATTTTTTATATTGTTAAAGGATATTCTTTAGTAAATTTAAAAGAATATGAAAAAGCCATAGAAACATTGGAAAAAGGCTTGAAATACGCAAAGCAACAAAGTGATTACATAGATATTTATTCTAATTTAGCAGAAGCATATTATAGAATAGAAAACAAAGATAAGGCTTTTGAGTATTTTGAAAAAGCATTAGAAAAAGATACTAATAACCTAATGGTCTTAAATAACTATGCATATTATCTATGCTTAGAGAACATTGAGCTTGACAAAGCAGAAAAAATGTCAAAACAAACTTATGATGCTCAATCATACAACATAACTTTTGCAGATACTTATGCTTGGATTTTATTCGCTAAAAAAGATTATCAAAATGCTAAAATGATTTTAGATAACTTTCTTTCAGAACAAGAAACTTGGAGCGAAACAGTAAAAGAACACTATCAAAAAATATTAGAAGCCTTAAATCAATAACCCCTTTTTAAGAAAGGACTTCAACAGTTATTAGTCTGCTATCGTTTTGCTGTACATCAATTTTTATTTCCGTAATTTCATCAGGTAATAGCGGAGAAATATTTTCGCACCATTCCATAAAACAATAATTTCCGCTAAAAATATAATCATCAAAGCCAATATCAATAGCTTCTTGAAGATTTTTAATTCTATAAAAGTCAAAATGATAAATTGTTCCTATCTTTTGAGAAAAATATTCATTCACAATAGCAAAAGTTGGTGAACAAACATTGTCTTCGACCTCTAATGCCTTACACAAAGACTTTGTAAGAGTGGTTTTTCCTGCACCCATATTCCCATTTAACGAAAAAAGTCTTGAAGAAGGGAAATCTTTTAAGATTTGTTCTGCAACCTGGTCAATAAAAGACAGATTTTCAAGTATATATTGCTTTTGCATAAGTTTATTTATTAGTTAATTTGATAAATGGAATCATTACTTCTTCCATAGAAATGCCTCCGTGTTGAAATGTATTCATATAATATTGCACATAATGATTGTAATTATTTGGATAAGCAAAAAAATCATTTGCACGAGCAAAGATATATGGAGAGGAAATATGAAGTCGTGGTAAGAAAATATCCTCTGGATTCTTTACATCAAAGACTTGTTTAGGATTATAGTCCATTAGTTTCCCTACCTTGTATCTTAAATTAACAGAAGCATCTTTTGTAGAGCGTATCTTTACAGGATTGTTAATTTTTACAGAACCATGGTCGGTTGTAATATAGATATTAACTTTTTTTGTACTAAGAAACTTTATTAAATCTAAAAGAGTAGAATGTTCAAACCACGTTTTAGTAACGCTTCTATAAGAATTTTCGTCCTCTGCCAACTCTCTAACGAGCATAGATTCAGTTCGAGCATGCGAAAGCATATCTATAAAGTTGTAAACAACTATATTCAATTTATTTTGTAGAAGATTGCTTAGGTTATCTATAATTTTCTTACCGAAAGTAGCATTTAAGACTTTGTGATATGAGGTTTTGATGTCAAATTTATTGTTTTTAAGATGTTTTTGTAAGAAAATATATTCGTTTTGATTCTTTAAACCCTCTTGGTCTTCATCAAGCCACAAATCAGGATAAGTTTTTTTAATATCGGAAGGCATCATACCCGAAAGAAGTGCATTTCTCGCATATTGAGTCGTTGTTGGAATAATGCTATAATAAATATTCTCTTGTTCAACTCTAAAATATTGCTCAATATGTGTTTGAAGAATTTTCCATTGGTCAAAACGAAAATTGTCAATTATTATTAAAAAGTTTGATTTCTCATCTTTGTTAAGGTCAGGGAAAAGTTTATTTTTTAAAAGCGTATGAGAAAACAAAGGAGCATCAGTATCCTTTTTACTAATCCAATCAATATATTTTTGTTGGTAATATTTCGAAAATTGATTGTTTGCTTCTTGTTTTTGTTGTTTTAACACCTCAAAAATACTTACATCATTTGATTCTGCAAGGTTAAGTTCCCAATAAACAAGTTTCTTATAAAGTTCTATCCATTCTTGCCAATCAAGGTCGTTATCCATAAGTTTCATTCCTATTTGACGAAACTCTTGTTGATAACTCATAGTAGATTTTTCACTAACAAGGCGTTTTGTGTCTAAATGTTTCTTTAAAGTCAGTAATATTTGATTAGGATTTACGGGTTTAATGAGATAATCCGATATTTTTGAACCAATTGCTTGTTCCATTATTTGTTCCTCTTCGCTTTTTGTTATCATAATTATTGGCAAAGCAGGATAGCGTTCCTTAATGATTGTTAGAACTTCCAAACCACTTAATCCTGGCATATTCTCATCTAAAAAAACAATATCTATCTTCTCTTCTGCAAGAATATCAAGTGCTTCGTTGCCATCTATTGCAAGAGAAAAACTATAACCCTTTGTTTCAAGAAAGAGAACATAAGGTTTCAATAAATCTATTTCGTCATCAACCCAAAGTATCTTAACCATATCAAATAATATTTCAATATGATATAAAACGCAATAATAAAGTGAAATGTTATAACCTAACGATAAAAACTATTTAAGAAAATCAGTAATCTTTTCTTCATCTATATTGATTGACTTAAATAAATCAACCACTTTTCCATTCTCTAAAAGCACAATTATAGGTTGACGTCCGTTAGTTGCAGAAAGGAATAGCAAGGGAGGAACCTGTGTTGTAGGTAATTTTTCAACAGAGGTATCTTTGTAAAACAAATCAATACCCTCTTCTTTGCCCCAAAACACAACTCCAAACTTTGATTTATCTAAATTATGTCGTTTAATCATTACATCAAGTTTGATTGCGGTGCGTTTACAGTGCTTACAACCCGTAGAATACAAACAAAGAACTTTCTTTCCCTGAGAAATCTTTAACTCCTCTATTTGTTCAAGAGAAAGAAGTTTTTCAAAACTTTCCATATTCAATTGAGCCTGCTTACCATAAAGCCTATTTACAATAACATCTGGCGGACGTACAATAAAAGATGTAGCAAGTGGAGCCAATAGACAAAGAACAAAAATAAGTTTTGAATATCTTACTTTCCACCCTTTATCAAAAAATAAAGCAATACAAAGCACTAAAAGTACAATGTTTTTGATTATTGTTTGAGAATCCGATAAAATCAATACCTCTCCAAAGCAATGACAATTCTCCGCATCAACTTGGAAAAGCAAAGGCTTCAATAAAACATAGATTGTAAAGAAAGAGAGCGAGCCTACTGCAAGCCATCGAGATAATTTAGGATAAATGCCAATTATTAACATCAATCCTAAACATGCTTCACAAGAAATAAGAATTCTTGTAAGGAAATTGGTGAAATTCCAAGAAAATAGTTCGTGTTCAAACACAAACATATCGAATGCTTCTATTGAAATATATTTTGTAATAGCAGAAGCAATAAAAACAAGTCCTATAAAAATTCGGATTATAGGGAGAATAATTTTCTTGAAACTCATAAAACGAATTATTGTTCCTCGCAAACGATAGGCGTAGAGCCAACTTCTGCTTTTTTCATATCAAGAGCAACCTCTGAACAACTACCTGCCCAATCGTAATAATAATATTGTTCAACTCCGTCAGTGCAAACACAATCTACTGTTTCACTACAAGATGTTAAAACACCACAAGAAACCACTAACGCTACAATTAAAAATATTTTTCTCATAATTTAATTTTAAAACTCAAAAAAAAGGAATACCCAATAAGGATATTCCTTAATAAATCTTTTAGCTTTTGATTAGCGTTCTTCGCAGCTTAAAGTTAATCCACCTGCATCGCCATTTTCATCAAGCCATGAATTTTGTAATTCTTGTGATAAATCTGTCCAAGCAGCTTCTTCACAATTTCCTTCAAATTCTACTAATGTAGCTTGTTCGTCTGTGAATAATGGTACATCTACCATGGGACCAGATACTGTACAATTACAATCTGAAGGTGGGTTACATGCTGCGAAAGCTAAGAAAGCTCCCATTAAAACTAATACTTTTTTCATAGCGCAATTAAATTTATTTGTTATTAAAATGTCTTACTCTTTTTTTTCTTAGGATTTTCAGTTCCTCCTAGTAAGGTTTATCACCTTATCGTTGCAAAGGTAAGAAAAGAAATTTAACCTACAAAATTTTTTCAAAGAAAGAATTAATTTTTTCTTTGAAAAAAAGAAAAAAAGCAAAGAAAAAAAATTTTTTTTCTTTGAAATATTTTACCAATTCTTTGTTTTAGAAATGATACATTAAAGAAATATTTATGTAGTTGTGATATTGAGCGTGAGTTTCTCCTATGTGAAAGTCTATCATTACTAATTCCCCAGGACGAATGCTTACAATGGAATAATTATATGTAGCATTTATTGAAAAATGTTTTGAAAAGCGATAATTCGCTCCACAAGATACTAATAGATTCAGAGGACGGAATGTGTCTTCTCCAAATAATTCTATGCCTCCTGCTGTGCATTCTTTATGGTAAATCAAGACCGAAGGAACTAACCCTGCTTTTAAATCTATTTTATTTGAGAGTCTGTAACCTGCATACAAGCCCCAATCAATGTAATTAGTTGTTAATTCCACTTGGTTAAAGTTTACATTTTTGCTACTTGCAACTCTACTCCCTTTCATAGTAAAAGACAAATCTGTAAAAAGGAAAATTTTTTCGCTTATATTTCTTTCTACGAAAACACCGCCCATTAGCCCTATTTTATTATAACCTGTCAATCCGTCTCCATCAACTTGCGAGGGTACAATGCCGAATTGCAATCCTGCACGAAAGTCTTGTGCTTTTATTCCAAAAGGCAGAACCAAAATAACTAAAAGAAAAATATAAATTACTTGCTTTTTCATAAGGCTATAATAAGAATGGGTTATGTGTTTTTTCGTAATCAACTGTTGAATAAGGGCCGTGACCTGGATATACTTTGGTTTCTTCGGGTAGAGTTAGTATTTTCTCTTTTATATTAGAGAGTAGTTGGTCTAAATCTCCTGTTGGAAGGTCCGTTCTGCCGATTGATTGTGCAAAAAGAGCATCTCCTGTAATTATGTACTTCTCTTTTGCATTGTAATAACTTAAACTTCCAACGCAATGACCTGCTGTGTCAAGGCATTCTATCTTACTATTTCCAAATTCAATAACATCGCCAGGCATAATGGTCTTTATTTCTACGTTTTCAAAATCTCCAAGTTCAAATCCCATCATTGAAGCTTGGCTTTCTGCTGTTTGAAACATTTTCACTGCATCTATGCTCATTGTTATAGGCAAAGAGAATTGTTTGCAAGCAAATGCTGAGCCACAAAGGTGATCTACGTGAGGGTGTGTAAGCAATATGTGTTTTACTTTTAAGGAATGTTGTTCTATAAAGTTGATTATTTCTCTTTCTTGCAAGGCTCCTTGTGAGCAAACATCAACTAAAACACATTCTTTTGTTTCATCAAATAATACGTAACTATTTACTTCAAAGTGATTTTGTGGTATAATTTCTATCATTTTTTTTATTCCTCCATTGTTTTTGCGTTATTCCAAATTGTTTCCATTTCTTCAAGCGTCATTTCTTGAAGTTTTTTATTTTGTTCTTGTGCTATTTGTTCTATGTATTGAAATCGTTTTATGAATTTACGGTTTGTTTTTTCTAAGGCGTGTTCTGGTTTTATTTTTAGAAAACGAGCATAGTTTATTAGTGCAAAAAGTACGTCTCCAAACTCTTCTTCTATTTTTTCTTGCGAGTTTTGATTTTTTACTTCTTCTTCTAATTCTTGTAATTCTTCTTGTACTTTGTCCCAAACCTGAGAAGGCTCATTCCAATCAAAGCCTACACCTGCTGCTTTTTCTTGTAATCTATATGCTTTTATTAAAGAATCTAATGCTCTTGGGACTCCTGAAAATACAGATTCTCTTCCTTCTGTCATTTTTATTTGTTCCCAAGTTTTTTTGACGTCTTCTGCATTTTCTACTTTTACTTCTCCGTAAATGTGAGGGTGTCGTCTTATTAGTTTCTCGCATAGAGAGTCTACTACTGCTTTTATGTCAAATTCTCCTTGTTCGCTGCCAATTTTTGAATAGAAAACAACGTGTAAAAGCAAGTCTCCAAGTTCTTTTTTTATTTCTTGTTTATCGTCATCCTCTATTGCTTGGGCTAATTCATAGACTTCTTCTATTGTATTGGATTTTAAACTTAGATTTGTTTGTTTTTTATCCCATGGACACTTTTCTCTAAGTTCGTCCATTATGGTTAATAGTTTTGAAAAGCTCGCTTGTGCTTCTTGGTGTTTGTTTTCTTCCATTTTTCTTATTCCCAATTATTGGCTATTCTTACGATTTCATCTACATTTTGGTCGTTCATACATTTAAAATGCTTTTTTGGACATTTTTTATATCCTAATTTACTGCACGGACGACACGATAGATTTTTTATTTCAAAGTTATAGGTTTGAGCTTGTGAGTTTTCTGCTCGGTAAGGATGCATTCCAAAATCCATAACGGTGTTTCCCCAAAGACAAATTATGTTTTTATCCAAAGCAGAAGCTATATGCATTAGTCCTGTGTCTGCTGTAATTACTCCAAGCGAGTTTTTAATTAAGGCACTGCTTTGATTGATGTTGTAGGCTCCACACCCATTAAAGACTTTTGAACCAATTTCTTTTTCAATCTTATATGCTTTTTCGTAATCTGTTTTATCGCCTAAAAGGATTATTGGTTTGTCTAATTCTTTGCATATTTGAGTTAAGAGATTCAACGGCATTTGTTTTGTGAAATGTTTGCTTCCTACAACAATTGCAATATATCCATTGTGAAAGTCTAATGGTAGAGCATCGGGTGAAACAAAATCTTCTTCTTGTAAAAAGAAATCTAATCCTTTCTTATCATTTGTTACTCCTAATTTGCTTGTGGCTTCAAAATATCTATCTACAATATGAATGTTTGGAAGTTTATTGATTTTGAAGTTTACAAGTAGGAATTTTTTTAAATTTAATTTTGGAAAGGCTTTGCTTTTTACTCCAAGCATCGCCTTAATTCTTAGTGTACGAAGGTTGTTATGTAAATCAACAATATAGTCAAATTTGTTTTTTCTTAGTTTTTTTAGCAAATCAGCATCTTCTAACAAATGTATTTTATCAATATATTTGTTGTTTTGTAGGAGAGAATAGTTTGTTTTTTTTGTTAAGTAATGTATTTCTACGTTCTTTAATTGCTGTTTTAACGCTCTGACAATAGGAGTTGTTAAAACAATATCTCCTATTGAAGAAAATCTTATTACTAATATCTTATAATTTTCCATTTTATCCAACACTATTGTCTAAACTTATGGATAATAATTTTTGTGCTTCAACCGCAAACTCCATAGGCAATTTATTTAAAACTTCTTTTGCGTATCCGTTTACTATAAGCCCTATTGCTCCTTCTTGACTTATGCCTCGCTGACGACAATAGAATAATTGGTCTTCTGAAATCTTTGAGGTAGTTGCCTCGTGTTCTACTATTGAGGAATGATTATCAACTTTTATATAAGGGAATGTGTGTGCCCCACAAGTATCTGTTAGCAATAAAGAATCGCATTGTGAATAATTTCTTGAATTTTCTGCTAATCTATTTACCTTTACTAAACCTCGATAAGAGTTTTGGCTTTTTCCACTTGAAATTCCCTTGCTTATAATTGTACTTTTAGTATTTCGTCCTACATGAACCATCTTTGTTCCTGTGTCAGCTTGCTGATGATTGTTTGTTACTGCGACAGAATAAAATTCTCCTACAGAATTATCACCTAAAAGAACACATGAAGGATATTTCCAAGTGATTGCTGAACCTGTTTCTACTTGTGTCCAAGATAGTTTAGAGTTATTTCCTTTGCACATTCCTCTTTTTGTTACGAAATTATAGATTCCTCCTTTTCCATCTTTATCTCCTGGATACCAATTTTGAACTGTTGAGTATTTTACTTCGGCATCTTTCATTACTACTATCTCTACGATAGCTGCGTGCAGTTGATTTTCATCTCTTTGTGGTGCTGAACAACCTTCCATGTAGGAAACGTAAGAACCTTCGTCAGCTACAAACAGCGTTCTCTCGAATTGTCCTGAGCCAGCTGCGTTTATTCTAAAATAAGTCGAGAGTTCCATTGGACAATGTACGCCCTTTGGAATATAACAGAAAGAACCATCAGAGAAAACGGCTGAATTAAGTGCTGCAAAATAATTATCTCCTATCGGAACAACACTTGCTAAGTATTGTTTTACTAAATCGGGGTGATTTTTAACAGCTTCACTAAACGAACAAAAAATAACTCCTGCTTTACTCAACGTATCGTGAAAAGTTGTCTTAACCGATACCGAATCCATCACAGCATCAACCGCTACTCCTGTCAATCTTTTTTGTTCGTCAAGTGAAATTCCAAGTTTATTAAAGGTTTCCAAAAGTTCAGGGTCAACTTCATCAAGACTTGCTAATTCTTTTTTCTTCTTAGGTGCAGCATAGTAAATAATATCTTGATAATCTATTGGAGGTATATTAAGATGTGCCCAATCGGGTTGCTTCATCGTTATGAATTTCCTATAAGCCTTTAATCGAAACTCTAAAAGCCATTCGGGTTCTTGCTTTACCTTAGATATATGACGGATAACATTTTCATTTAATCCTTTTTCGATAAATTCGGTCTCAATATCGGTAACAAAACCATATTTATAGTCGTTATTTGTTACGTCTTCTATTATATTCTTATCTTTATCCATACTACAAAAGTACTACTTTTGATTTATTTTGCAAATATAAGAAAACTTTATTTCCTAAGAAAATATTTAACAAAGGTAAACGTTTCTTAGAAAACTGCGTAAAAAAGAATATCATGGAACACAACGGAATAAATACTCTTCTAAATAGAAGAACAATCAGAAAATACAGCGATAAGGCGATTGAAAAAGAAACTCTTGACACCATCTTGCAAGCAGGAGTTAGAGCCTCAAACTGTGGAAATATGCAAATATACAGCATAATTGTTACCAAAAAACAAGAAAACAAAGAAGCACTTTGCAAACTTCATTTTAATCAACCTATGGTCAAAGACGCATCTGTTGTTTTGACTGTTTGTGCAGATGTAAATCGTTTTCACAAATATTGTGAGCAAAGAAACGCACCTAAAAGTTATGATAATTTTTTGTGGTTGAACGTTTCAACAATAGATGCTACTATTTGCACACAAGCAATGGTTAGTGCAGCAGAAGAATTAGGCATAGGAGCTTGTTATATCGGCACTGTTAATTATCAAGCAAAGGAAATCGCAGAATTGTTACATCTTCCAAAAGGTGTTGTGCCTGTTACAACTATTACTTTGGGCTATCCAGCAGAGAATCCTCCTTTGACAGAAAGATTACCTTTGGAGGCTGTTGTTCATTACGAAGAATACGAAGATTATAACGAAGAAAAAATTGAACAACTCTATGAAGAATTTGAACAACTCCCTCAAATAAAAAAATATATTGCAGAGTCAAAACAAGAAAACCTTGCACAAGTATTCACTAACGTAAGATACTCAAAAAAAGATGCTGAATACTTTTCTCAAAAGTACAAGGATTTCTTAAAAGAACAAGAAATGATTTAATCACATTAAATATTTAGGATTTAAAAATGAAAGCAAGAGTAAGTATAATAATGGGTTCAACTTCGGATTTGCCTATTATGGAAAATGCAGCGAAGTTTTTTGAACAAATGGAAATACCTTTTGAAATCAATGCTTTGTCTGCACATCGTACACCAAAAGAAGTAGAAGAATTTGCAACTAATGCTCACAAAAGAGGCATTGAAGTAATTATTGCAGCAGCAGGAATGGCAGCTCATTTACCAGGAGTAATTGCAGCAATGACACCATTGCCTGTTATAGGTGTTCCAATTAAAGCTTCATTAGAGGGAATGGACGCCGCACTTGCAATGATGCAAATGCCTCCTGGAATACCTGTTGCAACGGTTGCAATAAATGGTGCATTAAATGCAGCAATCTTAGCACTACAAATACTTTCAACAGCAGACGATGAACTAAAAAAGAAAATGATTGACTACAAAGAAAGTCTAAAAGAAAAAATCGTAAAAGCAAATAAAGAACTTGACAACCTATCTTACAAATATAAAGTATGATAATAATAGGAATAACAGGCACAATAGGAGCTGGAAAGGGTACTATTGTAGAATTGTTAATCAAAAAAGGGTTTAAACATTATTCAGTTAGGGATTTTCTTGTTGAAGAAATAAAAAAACGTGGTTTAGAAATAAATCGCGACACTATGACTTCAACTGCAAATTCTCTAAGAGAAGAATTTGGAAACGATTACATAGTAAAAACTATCTTAAATACTGCTATCGCAAATGGAGATGATTGTGTGATAGAAAGTATTCGCAACGATAAGGAAATAGAACTATTAAGAAACATTCATAATTTCTATTTGTTTTCAGTAGATGCTGATATAAAAACACGCTATCAAAGAATTTCTCTTAGAAAAAGTGCAACCGATAATGTAAGTTTTGAAACCTTTGTTGAGAATGAAAAACGTGAAATGCAATCTGACAACAATAATAGTCAAAATATTGCAATTTGTATGCAGAAAGCAGATTACACTTTCAACAATGACCAAGATGTAGAATCGCTTTCAAAGCAAGTAGAAGAAGTTTTAAAACAAATGGAAAAATTTAAAAGACCTTCTTGGGACGAATACTTCATGGATTTGGCTAATGCAGCAGCAAAAAGAGCAACTTGTGATAGAGGTAGAAGCGGTTGTGTAATTGTCAAAGACAAACAAGTACTTGTAACAGGTTATGTAGGAGCTCCAAAGGGATTACCTCATTGTGATGATGTCGGACATTTGTTTAAGCAAATGATAAATGAAGATGGCTCTATAAGTAATCATTGTGTGAGAACTGTTCATGCAGAACAAAATGCAATTTGTCAAGCTGCAAGAAGAGGAATCGCACTTGACGGAGCTACTCTTTATTGTAAGATGACTCCTTGTCGCACTTGTGCAATGATGATAATAAATTGCGGAATCAAAAGAGTGGTTTGTCAAATGAAATACCACGCAGGAAAAGACTCAGAACAAATGTTTGCACAAGCAGGCGTAGAG
>X208_Red_Sheep__coassemble_7_pt1 | contig 17285 bp, 13 predicted proteins | sample X208_Red_Sheep__metabat2_high_PE_002 | metagenome-assembled genome bin X208_Red_Sheep | reverse complement strand
ATACAATAATTCAAATTGTATTGATTGTTAACAAAATTAAAAAAATATTTAAAAAGAAATAGTTATGAATGCAAGAAAAGATTTTCAAATCTTAATTGCAAGAACGGGAGTGTTCTTTGCAAATTGTGATGGTGAATATGATAAATTAGAAGAAAAGTTTATTTCTGAATTTATCTTACAAATGATTAAAGACGGTATTGAGATAGAAGATTCTTTGAAAGAATTAATAGATATCAAGAGTGAAAAATGCTCTATTGATGATGTTATAAATTCTACAAAAGAGTTTTTAAATCAAGTAAATGTTGAAGAACGAACTCAAATTGTTGATATGCTAAAAGATTTCATTGAAAAAGTTATCAATGCTGACGGAGTTATTCACCCAAATGAAGTAAAATACTTTGAACAATGGAAGGCTGAATTTTGCAAATAAAACAATACAATAATTAACCCAAAGAAAAACGCTCGTGAGTCTTTGAAATATTTTGACAAACGAGCGTTTTGTTTTTTTTATTTCTTTGTTTTATTTTTTCTTTTAAAGACTCTCTTTGTCCAATAAGGCAATACTAAGGAGCCAAGTATAAGATATGGATAGTAAGTAAACAATCGCCAAATCAAGGCTATGGTTGCGTGTGTTCCTTGTGGCATAAATTCTCCTATGAACAAAGGAAAGGCAAATTCTGCTACGCCACTGCTTCCCGGAGTTGGAGAAATGCAAAGAATTATCCACATTACTAATTGTCTTGCAAAGATTAAAAGATGTTCTCCTACGGGTGAGAATGCGAGGAGTATGCAATTAACTACTAAAAAGCGTGATGTCCACGAAAAGACTGTACATAGGTAGGCTTTTGCCCAAAAAACAAATCCTTTTCCTTTAAATTCTTGCGAGGAGGTTACTATATCGTCCCCCATTTTTTTTGTTTTGTCTTTTATTTTGCGAAATAGTTTTTTTTCTGCAAGGATATAGAGTAGTTTTTTAAAGCCTTGTGGAAAGAAAAATATGGCTACAAGTATTACAAGTGTAAGTAGGCACATAAATCCATAGCCTATGAAAAAGATTTGTGTTTCTCCAAATTCGTATCCAAGGAATGTGAATCGGAAATCGGTGTTAAAGGCAAGGCTTACGCCAACTATTAGCACTACAATAGGGGTTATGATTATGTAAAACAACTCATCTAAGAGTGCTGTTATCATTACAATTGCTGTTGAGCGACCTACGGGAATTCCTTCTAAGCTTACGATAAAAAATGCTAAGGCTGAGCCTCCTACTACTGAGGGTGTGATTGCTGAACCAAACTCCCATAGCATTATTACTTGGAAGGATTGCTTCCAAGAGAGTTGTTTGTCGGATAGAAGCCTAATTCTATACATATACATCAAGTCTCTCATTACTCCAAAGCACAATGCAAGGAATAAGAAAAGAGTTGAAGTCCAAGTCCAATTGATTAAAATATCTGTTATTGCACTTGAATCGTTTTTTATGTCTTTTAATATTAGTAATACTGCTACCCCTATTCCAATTAATAAGGGTAGTAGTATTTTTTTGAAGCTAAATAATGATAAAGGATTCTTTTCCGACATTATTTCTTTGTCTTCTATTCTTTAATCAAGTCTAATTTTGGGTGAGGCAATGAAATATTTTCTTTTACCAAATAGTTGTAAACTTTTTCGTGCATTTCGCCCATCACATCCCAATAATCTGCGTTTTTACACCAAAATCTTATGTCAATATTTATTGCAAGGTCTGTAATAGATACTATAACGGTTGGTTCAGGTGTAGTGAATATTCTTTTATCTTGTTTTGCTATTGCTATTAATTCAGGGTTTATTTTTGCAATATCTACACCGTGAGCAAGATTAAATTTAATGTCTATTCTTCTATCTTCCATTTTTGAATAGTTTATTACGCTTGCTCCTGATAATGCTCCGTTTGGAATTGTAATTACTTTATTATCTACTGTTACAAGTGTGGTTGTGAATATCATTATTTCTTTTACTGTGCCTTCAAAGCCGTTTGATTCTATGTAATCACCAACTCTGAATGGTCGAAGCACTAATAAAACTACTCCTCCTGCAACATTTTGAAGTGTTCCTGAGAGTGCTAAACCTATTGCAACTCCACAAGATGCAAGAATTGCGGTAAATTGTGTCATTTCTACTCCTAAATAACCTATTACAGTAAGTATTAACAATACTTTTAGAAGAATAGAAATTAAAGAAATAAGAAATGGACGTAATGATAAGTCTAAGTTCTTTTTTTCAAATCCTTTTTCAAGTTTTTTTACAAGAAATCTTATCAATTTAAAGCCAGCCCAAAGTATTAAGCCAGCAATAATCAATTTGGGACCAAATTCAAAACATATTGTTTTTAAAAATCCTATTACATCGTCCCAAGAGAATGAATTTGTGTTTAATAATAACATATTTTCTTTTTTTATTGGTTAATAAATAATTTGTTTTAATACAAAAAGTTATTGTAAGGATAGCGTATTGCGTGGATTGTTTTTACTCTATCGTAGATTAACTGACGCAATTCCTCGATATTTTCTTTGTTTTTTGCCGAAATAAAAACCGTATCTTGACTTTCGTTAGATAGATATGTTTGTTTCAAATCTTCTAAGCTCCAATTTTCTTTTGTTTTTGGAGTCAAATCATCTTCCTCTTGTGGAATATAGGTATAAGCATCTATCTTATTGAAAAGTAATAGCATTGGTTTATCGTTTGCTTTTATTTCTGCAAGCGTATTATTTACAACTTTTATTTGCGCTTCAAAGTTTGGATGCGATATATCTACTACATGCACAAGCAAATCTGCTTCTCGCAATTCGTCAAGAGTAGATTTGAAACTTTCTACTAAGCCATGTGGAAGTTTTCGTATAAATCCAACGGTATCGGTCAAAAGAAATGGTAGGTTTTCTATAACTACTTTTCTTACTGTGGTGTCTAAGGTTGCAAAGAGTTTATTTTCTGCAAATACATCACTCTTTGAAAGCAGATTCATTAGGGTTGATTTTCCTACATTGGTGTATCCAACTAAGGCAACACGTACTAAGGACTCTCTATTCTTTCTTTGTACGGTTTTTTGTTTGTCTATCTCTTTTAATTTTTCTTTTAAAAGCGAGATTTTCGACAAAATGATTCTTCTATCTGTCTCTATTTGAGTTTCTCCTACGCCTCTCATTGTCAATCCTGCACCTCCTCTTTGTCTATCAAGGTGTGTCCACATTCTTGTAAGACGTGGCAAAAGGTATTGATACTGTGCAAGTGCTACTTGTGTTTTTGAGTGCGAGGTTCTTGCTCTTTGTGCAAATATATTAAGGATTAAACCTGTGCGATCTAAGACATGACACTCCAAAGCTCGCTCAATATTTCTTGCTTGCGAAGGAGAAAGTTCATCATCAAAGACAACCCATTCTAATTCGGCTGCTTTTATGTATTCTTTTATTTCTTCTAATTTCCCACTGCCGACAAAAGTACGAGGATCTTTATAAGGAAGTTTTTGAGCGAAGCGTTTTTCAACCACAGCTCCTGCGGTATCTATCAAAAACACCAATTCATCAAGGTATTCCTCTGTTTGCTCAACACTAACCTCAGGAGTTGTGATTCCAACTACCACACATCTGTCTGGTTCTACTTTGTAATCTATCATCTATGCTTACTTTTGCATATATTGTTCCAAAAGTCTTTGAACGTATTTACCAAAAACGTCAAATTCTATATTGACAATTGTTCCTACTTCAAAGTTATGGAAGTTTGTATGTGAATAAGTATAAGGTATTATAGAAACAGAAAATTCTCCTTCTTTGCTATCGACAACCGTAAGGCTAACTCCATTTACTGAAATAGAGCCTTTTGGAACTGTGATATTACCTTCTTGTTTGTTATATTTGAAATAATATCTCCAAGAGCCGTTTTCATCTACCACTTTAAAACATTCGGCTGTTTGATCTACGTGTCCTTGAACTATGTGTCCATCAAATCTCCCGTCCATAAGCATTGAGCGTTCTACATTTATCTCTGTGCCTATTTTCCAAGTGCCAAGATTTGTTTTATCCATAGTTTCTTTCATTGCTGTAACAACATATTGTTTTTTTTCTTTGTCAAGTTTTACCACTGTCAAACAACAACCATCGTGTGCAAAGCTTTGGTCTATTTTTAATTCATCTGCTATTTCGCACTCTAAGGTAAAATGAAAGTTTGTGCCTTCTTGCTCGATGTTTACTACACGAGCCATATTTTCTATTATGCCTGTAAACATTTTATCGTTCTTTTTTTAATTATAAGTTTTCTTTATGATATTGGAATATCTTTTCGTAAAGATGTATTCTATCTTTTCCTCTTACGTTATGTTCGTGATCTGGATATATAAAGTAATCTACTTGTTTTCCTGATTTGATACATTTATTGATAAACTCCAATGAGTGTTGCATTACTACGGTTGGATCTTGTGCTCCGTGGATTACAAGTAGTTTTCCTTCTAATTGATCTGCATAATTAAGAAGTGAAGATTTTTCATATCCTTCTTTATTATCCTCTGGTGAAGACATATATCTTTCTCCGTACATTATTTCATACCATTTCCAATCAATTACAGGACCACCTGCTGTTGCTGTTTTGAATACTCCTGGATTTTTCAATTTTAATGAAATAGTCATAAATCCACCGTATGACCAACCATCAACGCCTATACGATTTTCATCTACGTATGGAAGAGATTTCAAATAATTTACTCCATCCATTTGGTCGCTTACTTCAATGCTTCCACAATTTCTCCATATTGCACTTTCAAATTCAAAGCCTCTGTTTGCTGAACCTCTACTATCTACTGTCCAAACTATGTAGCCTTGTTGTGCAAGGAAAAGAAAGAAATTGTTTGCTCCCGATAACCAACTTTCTGTAATGAGTTGTGCGTGTGGTCCACCATATACGTAAACTATTACAGGGTATTTCTTTGTTGCATCAAAGTTTAATGGTTTTATCATACGTGCATATAAATCTGTACCGTCTTTTGCTTTGATTGTAAATACGTCTATTTCTGGTTTATCTAAGTCTGCCCAAGGGTTTTCTGATTTATAGATTTCTTTTACTTGTTTTGCTTTGTTGTCATACAAAACAACTCTTCTTGGTTCTACTGAACTTGTGTATGTATCTAAGAAAAGTGTTCCCTCTGCGTTGAATTGTGCGTAGTGAGTTCCTTTTTCTGGTGTGCAACGGCGTATTTTCTTTGTTTTAAAGTTATAAGCATATAGATTTTGCTCCAATGGAGAGTCTTGTGTTGAATAAAAATACACCTCTGTTGCTTTTTTATTGAATCCTTCTATTGAGTTAATCATCCAATTGCCTGAGGTAAGTTGAGAAATCAAAGTCCCGTCTGTATTATATAAGTAAGCGTGATTAAATCCGTCTCTTTCGCTTAGGAAAATGAATTGTTTGCTGTTGTTAGGTAAAAAGAAAATTGGTGATTCTGGCTCAACATATTTTTCATTTGTTTCTCTTAACAACTCTTTTACTTGGTTTCCATTTGCTACATCGTATGATATAAGCGATAAATCGTTTTGTTTACGATTTAGTTTTTGAATATAAAGCATTGTTCCTTCTGGATTCCAAGTTAAATTTGTAAGATATGCTTCTCTTTCTTCAAGGCTATTGTCTTTTCTTGTGTTTAATTCTACGGTTTTGTCGGTTTTAGAGTCGTAAACCAAGACTTTTACTTCGTGAGATTTCATTCCTGCCATTGGATAGCGAATTGGAGTTTCTTTTGCTTCACGAACGGCGGTATTTACCAAAGGATATTCTTCTACCATGCTTTCATCCATTCTGTAAAATGCTAATTTTGTTGCATCGTTTGAAAGATAGAATCCTTTTTCTATTCCAAATTCATTTCTGTGTACTGCAACTCCGTATGTTATTCCATTTCCTCCGTCAGTAGTTAGTTGTTTTGGTTCTTTGCCTTTTGTTGAAAACCAAACGTTTCCTTCAATTGTATAGGCTGCACTACCATTTTTCAAATCTAATTCAAGATTTTCTGCTCCTTCTTTAATGTTGCAGATAGGAGTTGCTTGTTTTGTTTCTATGTTGTAATGAAAAATTGTTTTGTTATCTGCACTTAGAAATGCAAATTCTTTTTCTGAAATAAATTCTATACTTGCAAAGTGTTTTAAACCTGCTGTTAAATCTTCTTTTGTCAAGATTGTTTTTTCGGATTTCTTGTCTCCTAAGATTAATTCTTGACCTGTTTTTGTGTAGGCATAGTTTCCTTTTTCTCCAACAAATTGTAGGTTATATATTCCTGTTGGATAGTATTGTCTGTCTTGAACTTGTTTTATGTCTATAAGACCTTTTTGTGCAAATGCTCCAATGTTTGAAAACACTATCAAAAGAGCAAAAAATAATCCTAAATTTCGTCTCATTTTTTTCTTTGTTTTTTTATTTTTTTCTTTGATTTTTTTAAATTTTTCTTTGCTTTTTTTTATTTTTTCTTTGCTTTTTTTTCTTAGTATTTTGACCAATTTCTAAATCTTAAAGAAAAGACTCCAAAAAAGGCTTCTTTAAAGATTTTCATACTCATTTTACTTGTGCCTAACACTCTGTCTGTGAAAATAATTGGCACTTCTTTTAGTTTGAATCCTAATTTGTAGGCAGTGTATTTCATTTCTATTTGAAAGGCATAGCCAACAAATTTTACTTTATCAAAGTTTATGCGTTCTAAAAGTGAACGTTTGTAACAAGCAAAGCCTGCTGTGGTATCGCCAATCTTCATTCCTGTGATTAGTTGCACATACTTAGAGGCGTAATAAGACATCATAACTCGTCCCATTGGCCAATTTACAACTGAAATCTTTCCATCTACATAGCGAGAACCTATTGCCATATCTGCTCCTTCAAGACAGGCTTTGTAAAGATTAAGCAAATCTTTTGGCGGATGAGAAAAATCAGCATCCATTTCATAGATATAGTCATATTTTTTTGCAATAGCCCATTTAAATCCATGAAGATAGGCTGTTCCTAAGCCTAATTTACCTTTTCTTTCTTCAATAAACAATTTATCGGGAAACTCTTGCATTAGTCTTTTTACAATATCAGCAGTTCCGTCAGGGGAATTGTCTTCTATTATCAAAATATGAAATACCTTTTCCAACGAAAATACATATCTTATTATGTTTTCTATATTTTCTTTTTCGTTGTAGGTTGGAATTATTACTACACTATCGCTAATAGTCGTATTCATTTTTTTATTCTTTATTTTTCTAATAAAAATCCTATTTCTATTCTATTTTTTCCCTCCCAACCTATAAGCGGAGAGGTGTTTGCGTATGATGCAACTATAATATTATCTTTATTTACTCCATTTTTTACAAGTAAATCGGTAATTACTTGTGCTTGTTTATCAGAAATCTCTTGTGCTTTTTCTGTTTTATTTACCGAATGTACGTGAAGGGAAATTGTTGTAATGTAGTTTTGACTTTTTATGCTATTTGCAAGATATTCTATTTCCTTTTTACCTTTTGGAGTAAGTTCTGTTAATTTCTTTTCATTGAACGGAGACTCTAAAAGACAAAATTGTTTTGTTTCAAATAAGTCATCTATTTTTTGTACTACGATTTGTGAATTATCTTGTGAGAAAAATCCTAAATATCCCCACTTTTGTGCTATTAAATAATAAGGTTTATTTGGTTTTAGAAAAGAAACGTATCCTTTTTCATTGCTTTGAACAACTGCAATCGTATCTAATTTTTCTGCATCTAATATTATTACATCTTGTTGTAGGAAATTGCCTTTTTTATCTAATACGTATGCACTTGTAAACTCTAAATCAGAGTCCATAAGATAACTTCTTTTATTTGCTCCGTTTGCATTAGCAACTACAATTTTGTATTTATTTAAAGAAAGTACATAGTCGTCTTTTTCTGAATTAAGTTTTTTACCTAAAAGCATTGGCATGCTCCAATTATCCACTATATTTGTGTCTTCTCTATGTGAAATATAAATATCCATTCCTCCATGATTTACACCAGCATTTGAACTAAAAAATAATATTTTCCCATCGGAAGATAAAACTGGTGATGTCTCATTAAATCTTGTATTTATTGAGGAGGGTAATAGAATAGTATCTTGCTTTCCTAATTCATTAGTCTTAATAATGTAAATATCTTCGTTTTTAATGGAAGATTCTGGTAAATATCCGTTAGGTGTGTGAGCAGAAAAAACTACATTAGATGAAGAAACTATATCATTTTCATCAAATTCTTTATCAATTAAGTTAAAGGAAACTTTACTTGATTGTTGAAAATTGCGAATTAAATCGCCACTTATTCTATTATCTGTTTTTTTTGAATTCTTTTGTTGAGCCAAATATTTTTCCAATAAACGTTTTGTAAGAGAATTGTTTTTTTTAAAGAATAATCCTCTATGATTTTTTAGATCGTTATTGTTTATACTTGATTTTCTTAGAAGGAAATTGTAATCCTCATTTAGTTTTTTTGCAGTCAAAACTGTTTTTGTTTGTTTGAAATCAGGAAAAGCCTCCTCTATAATGGCTATATTTGCTTTTGTTGGATCAGCTAAATAATTTTTTATAAACATATTAACAATTGCAGTATCGTATTGTAGTTCTAAAACAGTTTTTAACCCTTCGATTGAAAGTTGTTGAAGCGATTTTTCTTGAAGATTCTGAATTATACGATCAAGCTTTGGGTGGTGTGGATTATTCTTAACAAATGAAATCATAGAACTTAATGAAGAACTTGCTACAACTTCGTTATATATAACATCATTAAGCTTTTCATTTGCCAATTTCACATAAACTCCGTTTGGAAATCGCTTTATATAACTTTCATATTTTTCTTTGGTATTTTCTTCCAAAGTATTTTGAAATATAATGCGTTCTATTTCTTGAAGTGCTTGTTGTTTGTATTTTTCATTCTTTGTTTTTTGAACAAAATCCTCTAATTTGTCCAAATCTCCACTTTCAAGAATATCTAAAGATATTATTTCGTCAATGGCTTGTCTTGCTAAATTGACTTGGATTGCATCTGGAAATCTTCTAATATAGTTTTCATAGTCTTCAAGCGTATTAAGCATTTGTGTTTTCTCAAAAGCAACTTGTTCTAATATTCTTTCTGCCTCCTTTGCGTATTTTTTCTCTTCCTTAAAACAATGAACATAGTTTTCTAATTGTTCTATATCTTTTGAATTATAAACTCTTGTAAGTTCTTGTTTGCAAATATCTTCTAAATTGATTACTTCTCTTTCCTCTTTATTGTTTAGACGTTTACCATAGTAATAAGCCAAACAAGCATTCTTTTCAGGATTATTTTCTTGGCTATAATACAATGACAAAAGTTCAAGACGCTCAACATCATTCGTATCTTTAAAAGAAGTTTGTATTTTTTCGTAAACTTGACTATACTCTCCTTTATTCAAAAGTTTTATAATAGATTTCTTTTGTGCAAAACAAATAAAAGGAGTTGTTGAAATGATTATTAGTAATATGAATATCTTTCTAAGTTTCATTTGAGAGTTATTTTTTTATTTTACTTCTATCGGATAGTGTTCTATCCATTGTCCTTCAATCTTTAAATCTACACTATAACGTCCGCTTCTAATATTGTCATCAAATACTATAATACCTCCATTATACTCTTTCTCTTCTATTAATTCGTGTTCTTTGTTCCAAACTCTTATTTCTTGCAATTCATGTACTCCATCTCCATAAAGTAATATTCTTTCATTGTCTTCCCAAAGATAAACGCCCGAATAATCTTGATGAAGATTGTATATTGCTTTTGCTTTAACTAAGTGTATTCTATATTTACCATTTGTTGTTCCTGCTTCTAATTTTGTTTTCACACAAGCAGAATCACATAAGTTATAGAAATTATTTTCATTCTTATCTTCTAACAACACAAGTATATCTTTAGGTAAAACAGATATGTTATTTAATTGTAATTGTACATTGTCAGTTTGTCCAATATACAATCCTATATCAAAAGCTGCCGGATAATTTGGAAATGTGTTTACAGAAAGTTCTTCTCCATTAACTAAAAAATACACTTCTGCTGCTTGCTCACTTGTTCCGAAAATTTTGTGTGCATCATATCGGTCAAAATCATATTTAGAATCATCATTCATGCCTATTAAAGCATATTGTATTTTATTATCTACTACTGCCGAAAGTGTAAGATAATTAGTATTTATCAAGGATTGCTCTCCCGATTTTGGAATATATTGATGTTGTCTTTGAAATGTTATTTCGCTATTACCTGTTATTGTTTCTACAAAAAATGCTTCTAATGATGGTATCAATACATTTTCATTTGGATCCACTATAATTGGATTGTAAACTTTGCTTTCTTTGTCTAATAAAAATATAGCATTCCCTTGAATTTTCCCGTCTATTTCTTCAAATAATTTTTTGGAACTTAGAGGTGCAGTAAAAGGATTTCCTACAAGATTTTTCTTATCATGATTATTCTCTACAAGGGTAAAAACAGTATTACTATTACACAAAATTCCTTCATACTTTATGTCTAATGGTGATTTTGTATAAACAGCATAGCCTTTGCCTGGTAGGAGAATAAAATTAGGATCTGTTAAATAATCACTCCAATAATCCCCGTGTTTACTCTTTTTCCCAGTATTGTATTGCATTAACCATGTATCATTATTATTGCGTTCCATTGAAAATAAGGCAGCTTGTGTTTTATTGATTGGGCTTGTCAGATAATTCCAACTTTCTCCCAATAAATTTTGATGCACAGTAAAATAAGACATATTACCATAAATTATATCCCCTGAAACATAAAACATTTTATTTGCTTCTATTTCTACATTTACACTATCTCCTAAAAATAACATAGAACACATTGCATCGCAATCTACCTTTACATTGCACCCATTTGTTATATAAACAAAATCTTCCATTGTTGGTTCTCCCTCGGGTTCCCATACATTAGGATTACTCCATTCACCACTACGAACAAGACGTTTTATTTTTGGAAAACCAAAATACAAATCCGTTATTTCTATTTCTTCTGAATTGTAAATATTTATTTCAAGTCTATCTGACATATAAGGTGATTCTAACGGCACACAATAATTCAAACTATTTACTTCATCTTCCATTTCACAAAGAAGCACATCCTTTCTATACCATTTATAATTTATGTGAATACCTGTATAAATTTTCTCGTTATATTTAAATATTGATAAATCTTCTTGGGTTAATTTCAAATTAAATTGATAATCTCTTTTTGAAAATACATGAAAACTAAACGAAAGGTCTTTATCGGTTAAAGGAAAATATAAATTAGTTATTTGATTATCTATAAAGTCTGTAGTTTTTATGGAAGAACAAGAAGCTGTTAATGGAATTACTAATGGTTGTCTTAATTTACTTGTATTCAACACAAGTTCTGCAGAGTGCTCTCCTGCTTTTTTAGGAATATATGATACAGAAAAAGGCTGAGAACCTTCTTTGACATCCAAAGATTTGGAAGACAATTTGAAATAATCCTTATCCTTCCCTCTAATTTCAAGACTTACATTATTCCTTATATATTTTCCTGAGACAATCATTCGGATTGTTTCTGGGTAAATAGAAGGTATTGGTATATGATTAAAGAATAATTCATTAATAGAAAGAGTTTTACCGTTTTTTGCTACTTCTACCATAATATCCGAAGCAATTCCATTATATGGATCGTTCTTTGATTCAATTAAAATATTCTTTATTTGTATTGCAGGATTTACACCTTTACCTTTTATTTTAGATATTTTCCATGATATTTGAATATGCTCCTTGTTTTCACACTCTTGTGGTAAAAACACATCATCAAATTCTTTGGTAGTTGGTCTTCTGCGAGTAGTAAAAGTATATGATTTATTATTTTCATCTAATACATTTTTCCAATCATCATTTGGAGAAAGTCTATATTGCAAAGTTGCACTCCAAGTTGCTTTTGAAGACTTTAAAGAATAACTTTTCCAAGACAATTTTACGCTTTCTTGACTTAGGGTTGATAAATTCAATATTATTCTACCTGTTTGAAGTTTTTTATTTTCTACTTCAAAATAAATAGAAGAATCTTTTCTTGTGTACTTTTCTTTATCAAAAGTTGGTACAATAAAGTTTGATTGCTTTAAAGAATGAATATTATAATTCTCTGTATTATCCTTTTGTGAATAAAGCGTAATATTTACAACAAATAAAAATAATCCAAGTAATGTTATTCTTTTAAAACTCATAATTTATTCTAATACTGCTCTTATTTTATAATCCTCCATTTTATAAATTGTTGTCTTTTTGTTTTGATAACCAAAATTCTCATCTTTTCGTTCAAAATGGAAATTACTAATAACCTTATCTACTCTATTTAAATTCGGATTGTGAATAAAATCTTCTCCATTAGTTATTAAACTATTAACAAAAAACATTGTAATATCATAACCCAATGTTGAATAGATTCTATCAGGTTCTGTTTTAAAGTGCTCTCTATAATCCTTTACAAAATCCACAAAATTTATATTAGTATAATCATTGAAATGATTCAAAGTAAAATGATAATTATACTTTTCTAATAAAGTGTAATCCAAATGTGGAAACTCAATCCAAGAATAATCTGCAAATAAAATCAAATCAGCATCACCCTTAAAACTAAAAGAAGACAATAAACGCTTTGCATAATTTTCATTATCTCTACTATTACCTTTATCAACAAGGTTTATCACAACATTTTTCTTACCATCTTTAAACTTTGAAGATAGTTTTGAAGCTTGTTTATTGTAATCTACTACCGACCAAGTATTATTTCCTTTGGCAAGCAATTGTTGATAATATTCTAACACTGTTTTCAATTCAGGTTTATTATCATGAACAACAATAATATTTGCATCTTCATAATTTTTTCTAATATATCTAATAATAGTTTCAACTTCCGCTGCAGCAGAAGGCTGGATTTTAAACACATAATTATTATCCAATATAGATAAATCCTCGCTCATTGGATTAACCACAGGAATTTTTTCTCTCTTTCCATAATCGGCTATAAGAGAAAAAGGTTGCTTGAAAACCAATGGAACAATTATATCCATATCTTTCATAATCTCTAAATTTAAAGCCTCTTGCACCTTTGCAACATCATTATCACCAACGTCATAAACATAACAATCAACCTTAAAACCAGATTTTTCCAAATTATTCAAAGCAATTCTTATTCCCTCATAAAAATGGATATAATCAAAACATTTATATCTTTGACGTTTCTTTTCATCTATATTAAACTTTGTAAAAGTCAGCTGATCTACATAATCGTAATTCAAAGGCATAAACACAGCCATATTTATTTTACGAGATTTATCAGCTTTCTTTTTCCCTGATGACTTTGGATATAAAGCATTTGAAGATACCTTTATTGACTCTGTTTTTTCCTCTTTAAATACATTTTGATTTCTTACTGTTATCGGAACCTTTATTACTTGACCTGCTTTTAAGTTTTCGGCAGTTAAGCCTGGATTAACCTCTATAATATCCTTTTCTGTCAAAAAAAAGTTTCTTGAAATCCTATATAAAGTTTCGCCTTTCTCTACTTTATGAATTCCAAGCACATCATCGTTATTTCCATTATTAGTTTGAGAATATGCTGTTTTAAAACATACTAACACAAACAAAAAACAAATCAATTTAACAAAATATCTCATAACAATAATCTTAAAAATCTATAATTATTCCCATTCAATAGTTGCAGGAGGTTTTGAGCTGATATCATAACATACTCTATTTACTCCACGAACCTTATTTATAATTTCATTAGACACCTTTGCTAAAAACTCATACGGCAAATAAGACCAATCAGCTGTCATTCCATCAACAGATTCCACTGCTCTAAGAGCAACAACTCTTTCATAAGTTCTTTCATCACCCATTACACCAACAGATTGTATAGGAAGCAAAACAGCACCTGCTTGCCAAACCTTATCATACAAACCATCCTTTTTCAAATTATCTATAAAAATAGCATCAACTTCTTGAAGAATTGCTACTTTCTCAGCAGTAACATCTCCTAATATTCTTATAGCTAAACCAGGTCCTGGGAAAGGATGACGACCTAAAAGTTCATTTTTCAAACCTAAGGCTTTACCAACTCTTCTTACCTCATCTTTAAACAAAGATCTTAACGGCTCTACTATTTTCAATTTCATATAATCTGGAAGTCCTCCAACATTATGATGAGACTTAATTGTAACGCTCGGACCTTTTACACTGCAACTCTCAATTACATCTGGATAAATTGTACCTTGAGCTAACCATTTTACATCTTTGATTTTTGCAGCCTCTGCATCAAAAACATCTATAAAAGTCTTACCTATCGCTTTTCGTTTCTTTTCAGGATCGGTTAAACCTTCAAGAGCAGAATAGAATTCTTTCTTCGCATCAACTCCAACAACGTTTAAGCCCATTCCCTTGTAAGAAGCCAAAACATCTTCAAACTCATTTTTACGCAAAAGGCCATTATCAACAAATATACAATTAAGATTTTTTCCTATTGCCTTATGTAACAAAAGAGCAGCAACAGAAGAATCCACTCCACCACTTAATCCCAAAACCACTTTATCATCTTGCAATTTTTCTTTCAAAGCTTGAATTGTTGTATCTATAAAAGAATCTTCTGTCCAACTTTGCTCGCAACCACAAACACCAACAACAAAGTTTTTAAGAATAGTTAAGCCATCTATTGAATGATAAACTTCTGGATGAAATTGAATTGCGTAAGTTTCTTCACCATCTATTTTATATCCTGCATTCTTCACACTTTCTGTTGAGCAGATTACTTTATAATTTTCAGGCATTCTTTCAATAGTATCTCCGTGAGACATCCACACTTGAGAATTTTCTCCTACCCCTTTAAACAAAGCAGAGTCTTTATCTACATAATTAAGGTGTGCTCGACCATATTCTCTAATTTTACTTGCAACCACATTTCCGCCAAAAGCTTGTACCATATATTGAGCACCATAACAAACTCCTAAAACAGGCATTTTACCTTTAAACCACAAATCTGGCTTTGGAGCATCTTCATCTCTTACGCTACAAGGGCTACCACTAAGAATCACCCCTTTCACATCATCTGTAAATTTAGGAGGATTATTAAATGGATGTATTTCACAATAAACATTTAGTTCTCTTACCTTTCTTGCAATCAACTGTGTGTATTGTGAACCATGGTCTAATATAATTATTGTTTGCATTGCTTTTATTATTTTTTAGTATTAAACAATTTTCAAAATTACAAAAAAAAATTAAATCAAAGAAATAATTTACTAAACAAAGAAATAATTTTTTAATTCTTTGAAATATTTCTCTAATTCAAAGTAAAATTACTACCTTTGCCAAAAATTAAAAATTGAACTATGATTTGGATAGCATGTTTTGTAGCAGCATTTATTTTGGTATATCTTTTGATGCCGATTTTCATTAGATTGATGGAGAAATACAAAATCTTAGACTCCTCTGGTGGAAGAAAAATTCACAAAGGATACACAGCACACATGGGAGGCGTGGTAATATTTATTGCATTTGCAGTAGCAATGTTTTCTTCCGTACTTCAAATGGTAGATAAAGTAAACATGATACAACTTTTAGCCTTTATAATCCTTCTATCCATTGTTGTAGTTTTGGGTATTAGAGATGACATGAACTCTCTTTCTCCAAGGGTAAAACTATTCTGTGAAATAGTAGTAGGATTTCTTTTTTGCTATTTAGATATTAGGCTTTATAGCTTCTATGGCTTGTTTGGAGTCGAAGAATTACCTATTTGGTTATCCTATTTGCTTACAATAGCCTTAATAATCGTAGTTTGTAACGCATATAACCTTATTGACGGGATAGATGGTCAAGCAGGAATGCAAGGATTAGCAGTTTTCATCTTCCTTGCAGGCTTTTTAATGCACCTAATCTGCACAACAAACGTTTTAAAATTAGACTCATTTTTTGCAAACGCTAATTTCTGGATGATAGCCTTTGTTGCAATAATTGGAAGTATTGTAGGATTTTTAGTTTTCAATTGGCAACCAGCCAAAATCTTTATGGGAGACACAGGAAGTTTATTTATAGGCACGCTAATTGCACTTTCAATAATAATGTCTATGAATTATAGTGGAGCAGACCCTATTATTATTTGTCAACATGAAATAAAAGCAAAAATATTAGTCTTTCCAATGTTTTTCTTCTTGCCTTTTGCCGACACTTTACGAGTATTTATTTCAAGAATAAAAAGAGGCAAGTCACCATTCTCAGCGGATAAAACTCACATTCACCACTTCCTTTTACGCACAGGCTACTCGCATCAACGCACAACAATAACTACATTTATAATTTCAGTAATTGTATCACTAATATCAATCATTGTTGCATTCCTTATCAGCGATTTATATTACATTCTTTACATTATTTTAATGTGGGTTACATATGTTTTTGTACTTCGCTTTACTGTTCAAAAAAAGATTGCAAAACTAAAACAAGATTAAACAAATGGAAAATATAGAATCGGTAATAAAATATAGTGGTGTAGATTTAGAATTTGAAAAGACTATACTATCAGGAGTAAACCTTGATATAAAAAAAGGAGAATTTGTATATCTTATTGGAAAGACTGGCTCAGGAAAATCCTCTCTTTTAAAATCAATCTATGCCGACATTCGCATCGAGGTAGGTTCTGCTTACGTTTGCGGATTTACTTTAAACGGATTAAAAAAATCAAAAATTCCTTTGTTAAGACGTAAATTAGGAATAATCTTTCAAGACTTCCAATTATTAAAAGACCGTTCTGTTTACGACAATCTTGCATTTGTATTAAAAGCAACAGGTTGGAAAGACAAAAAAGCAATGAACGAACGCATACTTCAAGCCTTAGACGATGTAGGTCTATTGATGAAAGCAAACGAACAAGCATGTGATTTGAGCGAAGGAGAAATGCAAAGAGTTTCTATTGCAAGAGCGATTGTCAATCAACCAGAATTGATTTTGGCAGATGAACCTACGGGAAATCTTGACCCGATTACAAGCGAGGAAATAGTGCAATTGCTTATGGAAATAAATAAAAAACACGGCACAACAGTACTTATGGCAACTCATGACTACATTGTACTTGACAAATTCCGTGCAAAAGTAATTGCTTGTGAGGACGGAAAAATTGTTTCATAAATTCTGATTTATGAAACGAATATGCGTTAGCGTAAGTAACGATTTAATTTGTGATAATAGGGTAAATAAAACCTGCAAAAGCTTTGTC
>X208_Red_Sheep__coassemble_4_pt1 | contig 20858 bp, 17 predicted proteins | sample X208_Red_Sheep__metabat2_high_PE_002 | metagenome-assembled genome bin X208_Red_Sheep | reverse complement strand
GTCCTTTACACATTATTTTTTAAAAATATGTTACAAAAAACTGCATAACGAAAATTATTTGCTAAATTTGCCTTTCAAATTGTAGTAATAATGAAACGAATAATTTTATTTTTGACTTTATTATTTGCTTCTTTTGGAAGCACTTTTGCTAGTGAACAAACTGAAAAGTTTGACGCAGGAAAGTTGATAATGGAACACTTAGGTGACTCTTATTATTGGCACATATTTACTTATAATGACTTGGATGTCTCAATACCTTTGCCTATAATTTTAATAAATGAAGGCAAGATAGATATTTTTATGTCAAGTAAGTTTCATCACGGCCATTCTACGTATAAGGGATATAAAATAGCGACAGAAGCAGATGGTGAAGGGTTAGAAGGATCAATAATTTGTGTTGATAGTAATGGAGTGTATACAGGTAAGAAACCCCTGGATTTTTCTATTACTAAAAATGTTTTTGCAATTTTTATTGTAACTAGTTTGATTGTATTTTTAGTACTAAAAGGGGCCAAAATAGCGAAAAAAAGAGAAGGTCAGGCTCCAAAAGGCTTACTTACGGTTGTGGAATATTTTATATCTTTTATAAAAGATGATATAGCTCTTCCTTCAATAGGAGAACATAAATACAAAAAATATCTTCCTTATTTGTTAACAGCATTTTTGTTCATATTTTTCTCAAATTTATTAGGATTATTCCCATTTTTCCCAGGTGGAGCTAATATAACAGGAAATATAGCTGTTACGTTATGTTTGGCAGTATTCACTTTTGTAATTACAAATGTTAGTGGAAACAAGGATTATTGGAAACATATAATCAATATGCCGGGTGTGCCTTGGTGGTTAAAGTTTCCGTTACCAATTATGCCAATTGTAGAAATTTTGGGTCTGTTTACAAAACCATTCTCTCTAACGATACGATTGTTTGCTAATATAACAGCTGGACACGTTATGATATTAAGCTTTATTTGTATCATATTCATATTTGGTGAACAAAGTGTAGCTTTGGGATATGGTACTTCTATTCTACCGTTGTTCTTTGCGTTATTTATGACTGCATTGGAGGTTTTGGTAGCCTTTATTCAAGCGTACGTATTCACACTTTTGTCTGCTATTTACATAGGTATGGCTACGGAAGAACATGCTCACGAATAACGATTTACTATTAAAGAAGTTAAACGGATTTATCCGAAAATATTATAGAAACATTTTGCTAAAAGGGTTATTTTATTCAGTAACTCTTTTAGTTGTTTTTTTTCTTTTTTTTCTACTTATAGAGTTTGTTAATTATAATAGCACGTTAGTAAGAACTATTATATTTTATTTATATGTTATATTTGCGGTTGTTATATTAGGTTGTTACGTAATTTATCCTTTAACAAAGTTATTAAACATAGGAAAAATAATTTCGCATGAAGATGCTGCAAAAATTATTGGTAAACATTTTCCAGAAGTTGCTGATAAATTATTAAATCTTTTACAATTAAAACAATTATCATTATCAAATGAATCTCAAATACTTTTAGCGAGTATTGATCAACGCACAAAAGAATTATATCCTATATCTTTCCATAAAGCAATTGATAAGAAAAAAACAAAAAAAATAGGACTAATTGCAGTTTTTATTTTGCTTCTTTTTTTATTTGTAGGTTTTCTTTTTCCTAATTTTTTAAAAGATAGCACCTATCGTTATATCAATCATACACAATATTTTGAAAAACCATCTCCTTTTGAGTTTATATTGCAAAATTCAACGCTTGAAGCTTTGCAACAAGAGGATTATCTTGTGGAATTAAAGGTCAAAGGAAGTATGTTGCCAGATATGGTAAATATTAAAATAAATGGCCAAGAATTTTCAATGAAAAAAAATAATAAAACAGCGTTTTCGTATAATATTTCGCAGTTACAAAAAAATATTTCTTTGAGTTTTTTGGCTAATGGATACGAAAGCAGAGAGTATGTCATAAAAGTAAAACCAAAACCGATATTAGTAAATATTAAAGCAAAGGTTATTCCACCTGCATATACAAAATTGCAATCTACGGTAATAACATCTTTAAATGATATTTATGTTCCAAAAGGTTCTTCAATAACATGGGAAGGGTTTGTTAGGGATACAAAAGAAGTTATTTTCCTTCAGCAAAAAAATAACATAATTATTTCTCCTAATGAAAAAGGAAAATTTACTTATTCTCATATAGTAAAGAACGACATGTCATTTGATGTGAAAACATCTAATCAATTTACTACTTATTCCGATACATTGAGTATTTATATCAAGACTATAGAGGATTTATATCCACAAATAGCAATTGTAGAACATAAAGACACAATTTTCCCTGATAGAATACTATTTCGTGGACAAATAAAAGATGATTACGGCTTTTCAATGCTTACTTTTTGTATAAATCATATAAGAGGGAATGATACAATAAGGAAAACAAGTGCAATAGAAGTGAATAAAAATGATAATGCACAAGATTTTTACTATAACTATGATTTAACCAATCTGTCAATTAGTAGAGGTGATAAATTAGAATATTATTTTGAAGTAAAAGATAACGATGCAATCAATGGAGGAAAAATCACAAAAAGTAAGATTTTTTCATTAAATCTTCCAACAGAAGAAGAACTTGAAGCGAAGAAGGAAGAAAACACCCAAAATATAAAAGAATCTACTAAAGATGCGTTGGCTAAAATAAAGGATTTAAAAGATCAGATTAACGAAATAAGTAAGCAACTAATAAATAAACAAAATCTTACTTGGCAAGATAAAGAACAAATTAAAGATTTGTTAAAAAAACAAGAAGACATCAAGAAAGAAATAGAGGAAATATAGCAATCTTTGGAGGAAAATAATCTTTTAGAAGAAAAACTAACCGAGCAAGAGGAAGAAATCTTAAAGAAACAAAAGGAACTGGAAGAATTGTTTGATAAAGTCTTAAATCAACAGATGAAAGACATTCTTGAAGAGATGAAAAAACTTGCCGAAGAACAAGTAGACAAAAATAAACTTAATGAAACTTTGAATAACATTAAACTTAATAATGAAGATGTTGCCAAAGAATTAGATCGTAATATAGAAATGTATAAGCGATTAGAAATGGAGAAACTCACAAATGAATTGACAGAAAAATTAGACAAGCTATCAAAAGATCAAAAAGAGTTATCTGAAAATCTAAAATCTAAAAACAAAGAAGAAAACAGTTCAAAACAAGAAAAACTCAATGAAGAGTTTAAGCAACAACAAGAGAAATTAAACAAACTTGAAGAATTATCTAAAGAAATAGAAAATCAGAAACCATTGAATCGAGATAAACAATTAGAATTGGAGATAAATAAAAACCAGAAAGAAGCATTAGAAAAATTAAACGACGATAAATTAAAAAAATCGAAAGAGACAATGAACTCTGCTTCGGAACAAATTAAGCAGATGTCTAATAATATAAAACAACAACAGCAAGAAAATCAATCCAATCAATTAGGTGAAGATATAGAAAATGTAAAACAAATACTTAAAAACCTTGTTAAAATATCAAAAGACCAAGAAGATTTGATGAATAAGATAAAAACAACAAAGGTTTCTGATCCGTTGTATCAAGAAATCATAAAACAACAATATTATTTGAAAGAAAAAATGCGACCTATTTCTGATACATTGTTTGCAGTGAGCAAACGACAACCTCAAATAGGATATATGATAAATCAAGAGTTGAAAAAAATAGATGATTACATAGAAAAATCACTTTCGACCTTATTACAATACAATCAAGCTCATTATTCAAATTATAAGAACAATTCTGTACTTTCTTGGCAACAATACGCAATGTCTTCAATGAATAATTTAGCATTGATGTTACGAGAAAGTTTGGAAAATATGAAAAATCAACAGCAAAGCAATAAGAGTAAAAGTAATTCTTCTCAACAATGTAATAATCCATCTTCATCTTCTCAACAACAAAACAAACCATCTCAACAAAGTTTAAAAGATTTACAAGAAAGTTTAAATAGAGAATTAGAACGATTAAAGAAAGAATTAGAACAAGGTCAACAACAAGGCAAAAATAAAATTGGACAGAATGCGAAATTAAATGAATCTTTAGCTAAAGCGGTTGCACAACAAGAAATGATAAGAAAAATGGTGCAAAGGGAAGCTGAGAGAATAAAGACGGAAAAAGGTAAACCTTCAAAAAATCTCAATGAAATAGCTAAACAAATGGAACAAACAGAAAAAGATATCGTAAACAAAAGAATAACTCATAATACTATAAATCGTCAAGCCAAGATATTAACTCGATTGCTTGAACACGAGAAAGCGGAAAAGAAACAAGAAAAAGACAATAAAAGAGAATCAAAAATAGGTAAAGACAAAATAAATATTGAAGACAAAGATTTTATAGATTTTAAAAAGATAGAAGAGAAAGAAACTGAATTATTCAGACAAGTTCAACCGATTTTTTCTCCTTTTTATAAAGAAAAAGTGAATAAATATTTTTATAATATAGAAAGTAAAACACAAAAACGTTAATGGATACAAGTACTTATAAAAGTAGGGTGGCTCTAACTCAGTCGTATAAAATAAATAATTTTGTAGAGAACATTTGTCAAGAACATAATATTAGTAATTATTATGGAGCTATTTCAGTTTCAATAGAAAGAATCATAGAATTAATAAATTCTTTTTATGGAAACGAGTATGAAAACAAATATATTACATTTTGTTTTGAACAATGCGTAGGAGGGGTGAGTTTTTCAATAGAGTCTATTGATGAAATATTTTCCAATATTATATTCGATAAAAGTAAAGAATTAGAATCCGAGTCGGATATTAATGTTTTTCTTATTTCAAAACTTAGCGATAAAATAATTGTCTCTGAAAACGGAAAGAAAATAGAACTTTTGTTTTTTGTAAATGGAATAGAGCCAGAATTACTTCTTCAAAGACAAGAAAAAATTAAAGAGTTTAATTCAAATAGAATGCATCAAAACATAAAATAAGGGCATTATGGGAATTAGTTTTGCATTTCAGACAAATTGTAGTTTAAAAAAACGAACTATTTTAAAACAATGGATAAAAGCTATTGTTGAAAATAACAAAAAAGAAGTAGGAGAGATATCTTATATTTTTTGTTCAGATGAGCAATTGTTAGAAATAAATAAAGAATTCTTAAATCATGATTATTATACAGATATAATAACTTTTGATTATTCAGAAACGGATGTTGTTTCTGGGGATTTGTTTATCTCTATCGAGAGGATAAAAGATAATGCTAAAACTTTAAAGACTTCTTATCAAGAAGAATTGCATAGAGTGATTATTCATGGAGTATTGCATCTGTTAGGATATAAAGATAAAACGGAGGAGGAAAGCGAAAACATGAGAAAATTAGAAGATGAGTGCTTGTTGATACTTTCTACTTATATAAATGAAAAATAATGTTTCAAAAATTTGATATAATTGTTGTTGGAGCTGGTCATGCGGGTTGTGAAGCAGCAAGAGCAGCGGCTTTAATGGGAGCAGAGACTTTACTTATTACACAAAATTTAAATGCTATAGCTCAGCTTTCTTGTAATCCTGCAATGGGAGGAGTAGCAAAGGGACAAATTGTTAGAGAAATAGATGCTTTAGGGGGAATGTCTGGCATAGTAACAGACCAAAATACTATGCAATTTAGAATGCTTAATAGAAGTAAAGGACCTGCGATGTGGAGCCCAAGAGCTCAAGTAGATAATGTAACATTTGGGATTTCATGGAGAAAACAATTAGAAAGTGTTGCTCGTTTACAACTATGGCAAGATGAGGTTGTAGATTTGGTTATAAATAATGGTATGATCGAGGGGGTGATAACAAAAATTGGTTTAAAGATAGAGGCAAAAGCTGTTATTTTAACGAATGGAACTTTCTTAAATGGTAAAATTCATATTGGAGAAACTAATTTTGAAGGAGGAAGAATAGGTGAAGAGGCCTCAAAAGGTTTGTCTGAAAAAATGAGAGATGCGGGTTTTGAAATAGAAAAATTGAAAACAGGTACTCCAATGAGAGTCGTAGGTAACTCAATAAATTTTTCCTTACTTCAAGAACAAAAAGGAGATGATAATCCTGAACAATTTTCTTTTGTAGATTCAAGGTTAGAATCAATTGAACAAAAAAGTTGTTATCTTGCCTATACAAATGATGAGGTACATAACATATTAAGGGAAGGATTTGAAAAATCACCAATGTTTCAAGGGAGAATACAAGGCAGAGGACCAAGGTATTGTCCTTCAATAGAAGATAAAATAGAAAGATTTTCTGATAAAAATAAACATCAATTGTTTGTTGAACCAGAATCGAAGTTTACAAATCTTTATTACATAAATGGGTTTTCATCATCTTTGCCTTTAGATGTGCAATATAGAGCATTAAGAACAATTCCTGGATTTGAAAATGCCATAATTCAAAAACCAGGTTATGCAATAGAGTATGATTATTTTCCTCCGACACAATTAAATGCTAATTTAGAAACTAAACTTATTAAAGGATTGTTTTTTGCAGGACAAATAAATGGTACAACGGGATATGAAGAGGCAGGAGCACAAGGTTTAATGGCTGGAATAAATGCTTATATGAAATTAGTAGAAAAAGAGCCAATAGTTCTCAAACGTTCAGAAAGTTATATAGGCGTTTTAATTGATGATTTGATTACAAAAGGTGTTGATGAGCCGTATAGAATGTTTACTTCAAGAGCTGAATACAGAATTTTATTACGTCAAGACAATGCAGATCAAAGACTGACTCCGATAGGGTATTCAATAGGCTTGGCAGATGAATTGAGGATTAAAAAAATGGAATCAAAGAAAGAAAATATTGAAAGATTGATTCATTTTATTAAAACAAACAATGCATTACCGGAAGAAGTAAATAAAAGTTTTGAAGAGTTAAATACCCCAATAATAACTCAAAAAACAAAACTTTCACAATTACTTTTAAGGCCTCAGGTTAATTTGGATATACTAAAAAATAATGTTCCTTATCTTAATGCAGAAATAAATAAAACTCCAACTGAAATAAAATTCCAAGTTGAGGAGTGTGCAGAAATACTTGTTAAGTATGAGAGCTACATAAAAAAAGAGGAGGAAATTGTAAGTAAACTTTCTCATTTTGAAAATCTCGTGATAAAAGATGATTTTGATTATCATTCGTTAAAATCTTTATCATTTGAAGCGAGAGAAAAATTATCTAAAATCAGACCTAAAACAATAGGACAAGCGGGACGAATAAGTGGGGTGTCGCCTGCAGATATATCTGTTTTAGTTATTTACATTAGCAGATGAAATAAAAAAACATAAGAAAAATGTATTTACTAATGTATAAATGTTAAAGAAAAAAAAGTTTTTTTGTATCTTTGCCGAAATTTTATAAAAAAGAGTTCAATCTAAATAATTATATTATGTCAGTAAACAATAAGACAAAAGAGTTGAAGTCTAGAATGCAAGTAGTGCTTCAAGGAGGAGGGGAAAAAGCAATAGAGAAGCAAAAAGCGACAGGTAAACTCACAGCAAGAGAAAGAATAGTTCAATTATTAGATGAAGGTTCGTTTCATGAATATGACTTATTTATACAACATGCTGGACGTGATTTTGGAATGGAAAAGAAAGAACTTCCAGGCGATGGTGTAGTAACAGGAACAGGAACAATCAATGGATACCCTGTTTGTATATATGCACAAGACTTTACAGTGGCGGGAGGTTCTCTTGGACTAATGCACGCTAAAAAGATATGTAAAATAATGGATCATGCCATGAAGTTAAGAATACCTATTGTAGGAATTAACGATTCAGGCGGAGCCAGAATACAAGAAGGAGTTAATGCATTGTCAGGTTATGGGGATATTTTTTACCGTAATACAATGGCCTCAGGAGTAATTCCTCAAATATCTGTTATACTTGGACCTTGTGCAGGAGGTGCAGTTTATTCTCCAGCATTAACAGACTTCGTGTTTGTTGTAGATAAAATATCAAAGATGTTTATCACAGGACCAGAAGTAATAAAGACAGTGTTAGGAGAAGAAATATCTCAAGAAGATTTAGGCGGAGCAAGAGTACATGCTGAAATTTCAGGAAATGCACATTTCTTCGCAGAAAGTGAACAAGAATGTTTTGATCAAATAAAGAGCTTATTTACATATATTCCTTGGAATAATACAAAGAAGGCAGAATCATTTGAATCAAAGAAACCAAAAATCAAAGATTATAAAATTAGCAATATATTTCCATCAGATCCAGCACAACCATATGATGTGAGAAATATTATAAAAAGTTTAGTTGATGGTTCTGAATTTTTGGAAGTGCAAGAGCTGTTTGCTCCAAATATTGTAATAGGATTTGCAAGAATTAATGGAGATACAGTAGGGTTTGTAGCGAATCAACCAATAGCATTAGCAGGAGTTCTTGATTGTAATTCATCAGACAAAGCAGCAAGATTTATAAGATTCTGTGATGCTTTCAATATACCTTTAGTAACATTAGAAGACTTGCCGGGTTATCTTCCAGGAGTAGATCAAGAACACGCTGGAGTTATTCGTCATGGAGCTAAGATATTATATGCTTATTCAGAAGCAACAGTTCCAAAAATTACCATTATTTTAAGAAAAGCATACGGAGGAGGATATATTGCAATGTGTTCTTCGCACTTGAAAGCAGATTTTGTCTTCGCATGGCCAACAGCAGAAATTGCCGTAATGGGACCAGAGGGGGCAGCAAATATTGTATTTAGAAACGAAATAATGAATTCTGAAAATCCAGAGCAAACACGAAAAGAAAAGATAGCTGAATACAAACAAAAGTTCGCTAATCCATACGTAGCAGCTTCTTACGGATATGTAGATGCGGTAATTCAGCCATCAGAAACAAGAGATTATATTGTACACGCATTAGAAATGTGTAAAAACAAAGTACAAGAGAATCCAAAAAAGAAACATGGATTACCTCCATTCTAAAAAAGCGAAACTCAAAATCATTGTATCACATTAAAAAAGGAAATGAAATGTCAGATAATAAAAATATGAGAACACATTATAGACAGCTTTATGTTAAGGTTTCACCAGGAGAAATATACGCTTTTATTCCGGGAACAATATTAGATGTGTTTGTAAAAGAAGGACAAAAAGTAAAAAAAGGAGAACCATTATGTTGTCTTCACGCAATGAAAATGGATAATCAGATATGCTCCACAATAGACGGAGTAGTAAAAAGCGTTAATATAGAAAAAGGACAAACAGTTAGTAAAAACGATGTCTTGATAGAAGTAGTTAACGAATAAATAATAAAACAGATAAAAGGAAAAATGAGAAAAGTAACAACAGTATTAACCTTGCTTGGTATAGTATTATTTATGGCTTCCTGTGGAAGTATAAAAACAATGCAAAGCAAACACAACGAGGTAAGATACCAAATATCACCAAACCCAATGGAAGTACATGCGGATAGAGTGATAGTAACAATAAATGGTAGCATACCTGAAAACTATTTTCAAAAGAAAGCCGTAGTTTACTTGCAACCAGTATTAACATGGGAAACAGGGGAAGTAATACTTTCTCCAATGAATTTAAAAGGTTCAAAAGTAGAAGGTAATGGAAAAACTATTGAAAAAGGTTCAGGAGGAAGATTCGTATATAAAGATACTGTTGCTTACCGTCAAGGAATGGAAAGTGCTAAATTATTCCTAAATCCAATTGCTTATAAAGCAACAGAAGTAAATGAAGCTAATGCAACTTGGAGTGAAGCAATGGAAAATCCAGGAGCAATCAAATTAGGAAATGTAAAAATCACAGAAGGAATCAACTCTACCTCAAATAGAGTAGATATAAGAGGAGATTTAAGCATTGCACCATCTAACTACAACGTTAGAACAGATGAAATTATGGCAACAGACGTTTACTTCACGGTTAATATGTCAGAAGTAAATTGGAATAACAAATTGAATAAACAAATGGATGCCAAGAAAAATTACGAAAGTATGAAGAGTTACATAGTAAATAACCAAGTACCTCGTCAAATCTTTGTTAATGCTTGGGCATCACCAGAAGGAGAAGAAACCTTCAATATAGGACTATCCAAAAAAAGAGCAGAAGCAGTTGTAAACCTTGTGGACAGAATGCTGACAGAAGCCCTTACAGAAAGAGCTAAAATAGAAAACGTCAAGAAAGCAGACATACAAAAATACGTAGAAGATGCAAAACAAGACGTTGTTATCACATCAAGTGCAAAAGGAGAAGACTGGGAAAACTTCCTACGCTTAGTAGAAGGTTCATCATTAAGAGAAAAGAATACAGTTATCAATGTTGTAAAATCTCAACCAGATAGAATAAGGAGGGAACAAGAGATTAGAAATATGTCTGTAATCTTTAATCAAATCGAAAGTGAGATATTGCCAACTTTACGTAGAGGAGAAATAGCATTTAACTTCTCAGGAGTACAAAAAACAGAACAAGAAGTTGCAAGAATGGCTATAACAAATCCAGATAATCTTACATTTGATGAATTGATGTATGCAGCATCGCTAACACATAACTACGCAAGCAAATTGCAAATCTATACAGCAGCCACAGAAAGATTTGCATCAGAATGGGCAGGTTGGAATAACGCAGGAGCAATTGCATTATATCTAAATCAATTAGAAGATTCAAAAAGATTCTTAGAAACAGCCGATAAATTATCTCCAAACAATGGAATGATATTAGCAAACCTTTCTTTAATGGCATTAGCATATAAAGATGTAGAGTTAGCAGATCATTACGTACAAAGAGCAATAGAAGCAGGCAATGAACAAGCAGAAATGAATCAAGCAATAATCCTAATCAAACAAGCAAGATACGAAGAAGCAGCAGAACAACTTGACGGAAGAAAATGCACATATAATTTAGCATTATTACAACTTTTAACAGGAAACACAGGAAACGCAATTCGTACATTAGATTGTTGTATGGACCAAACCTCAGAAGTACATTATTTAAGAGCAGTTTGCTATGCAAGATTAGACGATGTGCCAGGTTTATTAAAGAATCTAAGAGATGCATGTCAACAAGATCCTGCTTACAAGTACCAAGCAAAACACGACTTAGAGTTTAGAAGATACCAATCTTTAATAGAATTCCAAGACGTGGTAAATAACTAAAAAGGAATCAAAAAATAAAAAACGAAAGTCCGAGATAAAAAAACGTCTCGGACTTTTTTTTGTTATTTTTTCTTTGCTTTTTGGAAAAAAATCAATGTTTTTTTTAATTTTTTCTTTGATTTATTTTAAAAAAGCAAAGAATTATTTTCTTGTTACAATTATTGTGAAAAAAAATCTTCAAATTTGAAACGTTTTGGCAAAAAATGTTGTCTTTATAGTGTAATAACTTAAATTAAAAGTAGGACAAGAAATGAAAAAATCATTGTTTTTTATTTGTGCAACATTGTTTGCAAATGTGCTTTTAGCACAAAATTGGTTTACTATTGATCATTTAACTTATAATATTTTAAATGAAGATGAGGTAGAAGTGATTGATTGTGTAGATACTATTGGAGTTGTTGAAATTCCTGAGACTGTAAGTTTTAATTCAAAGACTTATACCGTTACAGCAATCAATGGTTTTAGTAATAGTGCGGGTTGTTGGTTTGGAGCTTTCTATAATGATATGCGTTTACATTCTGTAACAATTCCTAATACGGTTACCTCAATTGGAGAGCAGGCTTTTTGTTTTTGTACAAACTTAGATTCAATTATTATCCCAAATAGTGTAACTTATGTAGGGGAAAGAGCCTTTTATAGTTGTACTTCTTTAAAATATGCTTTGATTGGTGATGGAGTTACAACAATTGATATTCAAGCATTTCAATATTGTAGTAATTTATCAGAGTTGATTATTGGAAATAACGTGGAATATATTGGAGATTGGGCGTTTCAATATTGTAAGAGCTTACCTTGCGTAACTATTCCTGCAACTATGCAATCTATTGGAAGCCTTTCCTTCTCTTATTGTGATAGTTTAAGTGAATTTACAACCTTAGCAACTATTCCGCCAACGCTTGAATTAGATGTTTTTGGAATTTTAGAATATTCCTATGGGTTACTTCCTAATAATGCACAACTAAAAGTCCCTTGTGGTACTCTTTCTGCATATTCTTCTTCTGATTGGACTCCATATTTTTCTAATATAACAGAAATGTGTGATGGGGTTTCGTTAGAAGATGTGAGAAATAATGAAATAACTTTTTATCCAAATCCAACAATTGGTAATATTTTCTTTGAAAAAACGATAGAAAAAATAGAAGTAACCTCGCAAACAGGAAAAACTCTATTGGTTTTCAATAATACATCTGCAATAGACATTAGTGATTTGCCAAAAGGAGTTTACTATCTAAAATTATACACAAATAATCAAGCAATTTTACAAAAAATAAAAATGATTAAGGTATAAAAACTCTTCCTAAGAGTTTTGCAATATTATTTCTTATGTTGAGATAATTTTGTAATAGATTTAGCAATTCAAATTGTAATTCTCCTTCTGCAAGGGGAATTCTTTTTTTTACGTCTTCTATGTATCCGTTTATTTTATATAATTTGAAATCAAGAAGGGTGTCTCTAACATATTTGTCCATTGTGTCTTTGTTTTCGGGGCGTGGCACTTTTATTTCATTTTTTTCTTCCCAATTTGGACTAATTACGTATGGCGTCATAACTAAATCTGTTGCCAATTTTGCAATTTCTGGATTTTGATGTGAAGTAAAAAATCTTAATTCTGGCAAATAATCGGTGTTGTAAATGTAATCTTTATATGTCATAAATATTTCGTTAAACAACTCATTGCTAAACGCTATGTTGTCATTGAAAATATCACACACAATGTAGTTTGCAACATATAAATCTCTTTTCTCATTATTTCCTTCTTTGTTAAAGACCTCTTGTGTGGTAATTTTGTTTGCATAATTGAACAAAACAGAAATTATTGCTTTTTCTTTGTTATATTCAATGTTGTTATTAGCAACTTCAATAGGCTTTACAATAGTTTGTTGCTCTATTTCGTTCGGTTTATTCTCTGTTTCTGATTGTTTAAAATGCTCTTTTTTATCTTTGTTTCTAAGAATTTTTGAAAGTTCTGCACTAAGTATTTCTTCTTTTACATCAAGCAGTTTGCTACATTGTTGCAAATAAGCATTCCTTTCCAATAAATCTGGAATTAAAGCAATAGTTTCAACAATATTTCTTGTTAAATCTGCTCGTTTTATTGGATCGCCTTGTGCATCTGCAAGTAAAAGATTTGTTTTATAAATGATAAAATTTTGTGCATTATTTTTTAAGAAATTCTTAAACTCGTCTTGCGTATGTTTTCTTGCAAAAGAATCAGGGTCTTCATTGTCAGGAAACAGCAAAGTCTTTACATGTAAACCTTGTTCCAAGAGTAGATTCACAGCCTTAAAGGTTGCTTTTATTCCTGCACTATCTCCGTCATATAAAAGAGTAACATTTTTTGTGTAACGTTTGATTAGTCTTATTTGATCTTCGGTTAAAGCTGTTCCGGAAGTTGCTACGACATTTGTTACAGCGTTTTGATTCATCATAACAACGTCCATATTACCCTCAACCAAGAAACACTCGTCTTGTTTAACGATTTCGTTCTTTGCAAGGTGAAGTCCGAACAATACTTTGCCTTTTGAGTAAATCAAACTCTCAGGAGAGTTTACATATTTAGCCTTTACTTTGTCTGTTCTTAAAGTTCGAGCAGAAAAACCTAAGGTTCTTCCGCCAATGTTATAGATAGGAAAACATACTCTGCCACGAAATCTATCATAAAGACTACCATCGTTAGAGTTTACAAGACTTACGCCTGCACTTACAAGATCTTCTTTTGTGAATCCTTTCGCTAAGGCTTTTTTTGAGAAATCATCACCTGTTTCTTTGCAATATCCTATTCCCCAACGTTTGATTGTCTCCTCAGAAAGTTCTCTTTCTTTTAAGTAAGAAAGACCTATGCTCTTTCCTTCTACGTCAGAGAATAGGATTTCTTGGAAATATTTTTGTGCAAAGTCGTTTATTTGATATATTCTATCTCTTTCGCTTTGTTGTGCTAACTCTTCTTGGGTTAAGACTTGTTCTTCAATTTGTATTCCGTACTTATTGGCTAACCAACGTAAGGCTTCGGGATATGTATAATGCTCATGCTTCATTAAAAAAGCGACAGAGTCTCCTCCTTCGCCACATCCGAAACATTTAAATATGCCTTTGGCAGGGTTTACGTTGAAAGAAGGAGTTTTTTCGTTATGAAAAGGACATAAACCAATGTAATTGACACCTCTTTTGCGAAGTTCAACAAAACTGCCTACTACTTCTTCTATTCGAGCAGCGTTAATTATTTTATCAATATCCTCTCTTTTTATCATAATTCTTTTGCAAATATACGTTTTTTATTGATTTTGTCGTTATAAACAATTAAATTAAGAAAAAACTCTTTGAAATGAAGTGGCGAATCTTTAATAAATTAAAGTATAATTATTCTTATTTAGCGGTAATTGGCTTTGCTGTTTTTTATATCTTTTTTTTGTCAAATAATCCTACGTCTGATTCTTATTCTTATGCCTATTCGTCTTTGCATGGTGAAGAGTTGTTGCGTCCTCATCATCTTTTATATTGTTGGGTGTGTCGTTTGATTTACTCTCTCTTTGCTTTTACGAATATTGAACCTATAACAATCTTTCAAACCTTTAATGCCCTAATGGCTTGTGGTACTTTACTTGTGTTTAGACGCATAATAAAAAGAGTGAATCGTAATGAAAACTTTATTTTTTCAGCAATAGTGTTTTGTGGGTCTTGCTTTGGATTTATGCGATTTGCAACTGACAATGAAGCATATATTCTTCCGTTGTTTTTTTCTATGCTTTCAATTTATTATTTGCAAGTTTTCTTGGCAGAAAACACTATTTTGCGATTGTTGAAAATGAGTTTGTTAATAGTAATTGCTTGTTTGTGTCATCAACTCAGCATTTTTGTTTACATATCTTTGTTTATAGGACTATTATTGAACAAAAGAGGGAAATATATTTTGTATTTCATTATTGTAAGTCTAATAATACCAATAGTGTATGCGATTTGTTGTTTCGTAGAGACTAATCAATTGACTTTAAATGCTCTTTTATCATTTGTTCTTCACGATTATATTCAAGGCTATGCACAATCACCCGATTTAAAACAAGTATTTTTACTTTCTTCTATTAGCTTGATTCGCACGTTCTTACAAGTGCACGGAAATCTCTTTGTTTTTTTTAATTTTTTCTTTGTTTTTTTTATTTTTTTCTTTGTTTTTTTTATTTTTTTCTTTGCTTTTGGAATCGTAAACTTTGTAAAGAATAAAAAACATACTCTTTCGCTTTATAATGAGAAAAGATTTGTTGTAATTCTTTGGCTAATTCTTGCTTTGTCTTTTCTTTTTGCTGCACTATCTAATGGAAATGCAGAGTTTATGATAATGATTCCTTTTATTCTTATAATGCTTTATTCATATTATTTTGCAAATCACAAAGCAATGCTTTTCATTGGTTTGGCTTTTCTTTTGTGGAATACTTGTTTTGCATTGATTCCTCAAAAGTTTTGTAAGTTTTCTTGCAATGAAGAGATAGTTGAAATGATGAAAACTCACCCTGATGCTACTTTTGTTTTGATTGACAAACCTGCGGCAGAGAATCTTTATCTTTATAAATATTCTAAGGAAAATATGCCAAAGGTAATTTATGCTCATAAGTACAATGAAGAAGAAATAAAACCAAAAAAAATAATTACAGATGTTATCGGAGCAGAGAGTCCTTTGTCTCGTTCAAGTCTTTTAAACACTTGCAAAATTGATTTTAAAGAATACAAAAAAGATAGTTTGCTATTTAATTTTGAATCTTTGGGAACGAAAAGAAAGTTACATCTATTGCAATTACGATGAAAATAAACTAACTTTGCACCTTGAAATAAACCAAAAGAAATGGTAAGAGAAATTGTAATAGCAACAAATAACAAACATAAAGTAGAAGAAATACGTTCACTTGTTGGCGATAGAATAAAAATAATCAGTCTTTCAGAACTCGGTTGCAAAGAAGAAATTCCAGAAACGGGAGAAACATTAGAGGAAAACGCACGTCAAAAAGCACGATACATTTGGGAAAAGTATGGAAAAGATTGTTTTGCAGATGATACTGGCCTAATGGTAGATGCACTTGATGGAAAACCAGGCGTATATTCAGCAAGATTTGCAGGAGAGAAATGTAGTTTTGACGATAACATTGATTTAATGCTTGAAATGATGGAAGGAAAAACAAATCGTAAAGCATATTTTTCCACAGTCATCTGTTTGATTGAACAAGGTGAAGAAAAATTGTTTGAAGGCTTTTGTCCAGGAAGTATTCTCACAGAACGTTATGGACGAGGTGGCTTTGGATATGACCCAATCTTTATTCCTGATGGATATGGTGAAAGTTTTGCAGAGATGAGTTTAGAAGAAAAAAACAAAATCTCTCATCGTGGAAAAGCAACCGATAAGTTAATAAAATATCTTCTTAAATAACAAGGCTATGATTAACATTAAAGAAATTGCAGAAGAACAAGTAATATCTCTTGCAAAGAATATATCTCTTGCGGCAATCACTGCACCAAAGGCAAGAGGAGTTGATAACTTGGAAATAAGAATTGCATACGGCAAAGAGTTAGAACAATTATCTGAAAAATTAAAAGAACTACATAAAAAGACAGGACAAGAGTTTCTTTTAAGAGATTCAAATAATGTTTTACAATCACAAGCAGTTATTCTTGTAGGAAGTAAAGTGAAAATTTTAGGTTTAGATTGTGGATATTGTGGTTTTGCTTCTTGTAAAGAAAAAGAAGATAACGCTCCGCTTGCACCTTGTTTTTTTAATTCTAACGATTTAGGAATTGCAATAGGAAGTATGTGTTCTAAAATTGCAGATCATAGAATAGATAGTAGGGTAATGTTTTCAGTTGGCTTAGCAGCAAAGGAATTATCTATGCTTGAAGAGTGTCCAACTGTACTTGCAATAGTTTTAAGCGTATCAAGCAAAAGTGTATTTTTTGATAGAGTAGTAAATAAGTAAAAATAGAAAATCAATATATATGTTACAAATAGGATTTATAAGAGAAAATAGAGATTTTGTAGTAGAAAGATTAGGCGTAAAGAACTTTTCTGATGCAGAATCAAAGATAGATAATGTAATTGCTTTGGATAATCAAAGACGAAACACTCAAACAGAGTTAGATAACATTAAAGCAGAGGCTAATCGTTTGGCAAAAGAAATAGGAATGCTTTTTAAACAAGGCAAATCTGCTGAGGCAGAAGAATTAAAAGCCAAAACAGGAGAATGTAAAACAAAAGAAAAAGAATTAGGTGAGCAATTATCAAAAATAGAAGGTGATTTAAGAGATATTTTATTGACGATTCCCAATCTTCCAAGCAAAGATGTACCTTGTGGAAAAGGGGCTGAGGACAATGAAATAGTGTATCAAGAAGGTGAAATACCGCAATTATATGAGGGAGCTGTAGAACATTGGACTCTTTGTGCAAAATATGATATAATTGACTTTGAATTAGGTACAAAAATCACAGGAGCAGGTTTTCCTGTCTATAAATCACAAGGAGCAAAACTTCAAAGAGCTCTTATAAACTTCTTTTTAGATGAGGCAGGTAAGAATGGATTTACAGAAGTGCAACCTCCGTTAATGGTAAATGAAGCATCTGCTCTTGCGACAGGACAATTACCAGACAAAGAAGGTCAAATGTATTCTATTCCGTTAGATGGATTTTATATGATTCCAACAGCAGAGGTGCCTGTTACTAATATTTTTAGAGATACAATACAAAAGCAGAGCAATCTTCCTATTTCGTGTTGTGCATATTCTCAGTGTTTTAGAAGAGAAGCAGGTTCGTATGGAAAAGATGTAAGAGGACTTAATAGATTACATCAATTTGATAAGGTAGAGATTGTTTGCATTGATACTCCTGAACATAGTTATGAGCAGTTAGAGGTAATGAAAAATCATGTTGCAGGATTGTTGAGAAAATTGGAACTTCCATTCAGAATTTTACGTCTTTGTGGTGGAGATATGAGTTTTACTTCTGCAATAACATACGATTTTGAAGTTTATTCTGCTGCACAAAAGCGTTGGTTGGAAGTAAGTAGCGTGTCTAATTTTGAAACCTATCAAGCAAATAGATTAAAACTAAGATATAAAGACGAAAATAATAAAACGCAATTAGCACATACTTTAAATGGAAGTGCATTGGCTTTGCCGAGAATAGTGGCTGCTTTATTGGAAAATAATCAAACAGAATCGGGAATACGTATTCCAAAAGCGTTACAAACATATTTTGGTGCTGAAACAATAATTTAAAATGCACTCTATTATGAACAAGATACAAATGGTAGATTTGAAGAGTCAATATCAGAAAATAAAGTCTGAGATAGATTCTTCAATTCAACAAGTGATAGATTCAACAGCTTTTATAAAAGGAAAAATAGTAGATGAGTTTGCAAGTAATTTGGCAAAGTTTCTTTCTGTTAAACATGTAATCCCTTGCGGAAATGGAACCGATGCTTTGCAAATTGCAATTATGTCTTTGGGCTTAAAACCTTCTGATGAAATCATCTGTCCTTCGTTTACATTTATTGCATCTGCTGAGGTGATTGGTTTATTAGGCTTTCGTCCTGTTTTTGTTGATGTAGATTATGAATCATTCAATGTAACTGCTAAAAATATTGAAAAAGCGATTTCAGTAAAAACAAAAGCAATAATTCCTGTGCATTTGTTCGGACAAGCAGCTCCTATGGAAGAGATTCTTGCTATTGCAAAAAAATATGATTTGTATGTGATTGAGGATACTGCACAAGCAATTGGTGCTGATTATACTTTCTCTGATGGAACAAAGAGAAAAGTTGGAACAATAGGAACAATTGGTTGTACTTCATTTTTCCCATCTAAGAATCTTGGCTGTTTTGGAGATGGTGGTGCTATAATGACTAATGATGATGCTTTGGCTGAAAAAATGAAAATGGTTGCAAATCATGGAATGAAAGTTAGGTATCATCATGAGGTCTTAGGAGTAAATTCTCGATTAGATTCTATTCAGGCTGCTATATTAAATGTAAAGTTAAGGCATCTTGAAGAATATCAAAAAGCAAGGTATGAAGCGGCGCAAGTTTATACTCAGGGATTAAAGGATATTAGGAGTATAGAAACTCCAATTGAAGTACCATATTCTTCTCATGTTTATCACCAATATACTTTAAAAATAACTGATGGTACAAGAGATGAATTGAAGGCTTATTTGCAAGATTGGAATATTCCTGCTATGATTTATTATCCTATTCCTTTACATTTGCAAAAGGCTTTCTTGCAAATTGCACGTCAAGGTGGGGAATTAGAAACTTCTGAAAAACTTTCTCAAACAGTTTTGTCTCTTCCTATGCATACAGAGTTGGATTTAGAACAACAAAACTACATAATTGAAAAAATCAGACACTTTTATAAATCATAAAAGTGTCTGATAATATATTTGTTTTTTAAAAATATTTATTTTGTATTTAGGTTCTTGATTGATAAGTATGTCATTAGTCCTATCGCGTCTTGCATGCTTCTTTCATCTACATCAAAGTTAGATGTATGTAGGTTGGTTATTTCACTGTCTTTTTTCTTTGTCCCAAGTCTAAAATAACATGCTGGAATTTTTTGCGCAAAATACGCGAAATCTTCAGCGGTCATTCTCATATCTATATCTAATACGTTTTCTTCTCCAAGATATTCTTGTGTTAAGTTGCGAGTGGCTTTTGTAAGTTTTGGATTATTATATAAATATGGGTATCCATGATCAATAAAAACATCTGCTGTTGCCCCAAAGGCTTGTGCTGTTTCTTCGGTTATTCTATGGATTAGTTTGTGTGCTTGTTTCCTCCATTCGTTGTCAAAGGTGCGAATTATACATTCTAAATATACTTTTGAAGGAATGATGTTTGTGCGACCTTCTGCTAAGAATGTTCCGACAGAAAAGGTGGTTGGTAAAATTGGATTGGCGTTTCTGCTGACTAATGTTTGTAGTGCTACCACAATGTGAGAGGCCGTTACTATTGGATCTATGTTTAAATCAGGGGTTGCTCCGTGTCCACCTTTTCCTCTAACTTCTATATAAATTTCATCTGTGGAAGCCATGTATTTTCCTTCTTTTATTCCGATTTTGCCTGTTTCTATTTCAGGTGTTGTATGAAGTGCAAAGATTGCCGAAGGAATGACGTCTTTAAAAATATCATCATTTATCATTGTAATGGCTCCTCCTGGATAGTGTTCTTCTGATGGTTGAAAGATAAACATCACTTGTCCTTCAAATTCATCTCTTAGTTCTGATAAAATTTTTATTGTTTCTAAAAGAATTGCTGTATGAACATCGTGACCGCAAGCGTGCATTACACCTTCTTTGGTGGAGGCAAAAGGGAGTTTTGTTGTTTCTTTAATTGGCAGTGCATCCATGTCTGCTCTTAACGCTATTGTTTTCTTTGATGGATTTTTGCCTTTTACAAAGCCATAAATTCCATAACCTCCTACATGGGACTGATATTCTACTCCTTCAACAGTATCAAGGACTGAACAAATGTACTCAGATGTTTCTTTTTCTTGCTTAGAAAGTTCTGGATTTTGATGTAGGTGTCTGCGAATAGCAACAACACTATCAAAATGTTGTTGAGCTTTTTGTTTGATTTGATTTTTGATTTCCATAAGAACCTTTTTTGCGAATTTGGATCGCAACCAAAAATAGTGTCCTCGCAGGGACTCGAACCCTGGACCCATTGATTAAGAG
>X208_Red_Sheep__coassemble_2_pt1 | contig 32171 bp, 16 predicted proteins | sample X208_Red_Sheep__metabat2_high_PE_002 | metagenome-assembled genome bin X208_Red_Sheep | reverse complement strand
TTGCAACAGAAGAAAAAGATTATGCAACTCAATCAATGTTGAAATGGTTCATTGACGAACAAGTTGAAGAAGAAGAAAGCGCACGTGATATTATTGACAAATTAAAACTTATTGGCGACAATGGTTATGGTTTGTATCAATTAGATAAAGAACTTGCAGCAAGAGTTTACACTCCGATAGCAACAACAGCAGAATAATTAATCTTTTCAATTATAAATAAAGCGGTTCCATCTTTAAAGTATGGGACTGCTTTTTCTTTTTTTAGAATAATGAACACAAACAATATAGAAAAACGATTATTTGAACTTCAAGATAAAGAATATAAGGAGTTTCAATCTAAATTGATTCCAAACATAAATAAAGACAATATAATAGGAATAAGAATCCCTCATTTAAGAAAATTAGCCAAAGAAATCGCAAAGGAAAATCAAAGAGGAGAATTTTTAAACTCGCTTCCACATAAATATTATGAAGAAAATCATTTACATTCTTTTTTGATTGAAGAAATGAAAGACGAGAAAGAGTGCTTGGAATCGTTAAATAAGTTTTTACCTTACGTGGATAATTGGGCTGTTTGTGATAGTTGTTCTCCAAAAGCTTTGAAAAAGAATCTTGATTTATTATTTGAATATATAAAATCTTGGATTTCTTCTGAAAAAGAATATGTTTGTAGGTTTGGAATTCTTAGTTTGATGAGGTATTTTCTTGAAGAAAAAACTTTCAAAGAAGAATATTTAGAAATGGTTTGCGATGTGAGATCAGAATATTACTACGTAAAAATGATGCAAGCATGGTTTTTTGCAACAGCCCTATCGAAACAATATGATGCTACAATAAAAATACTTAAACAAAATAAACTTTCACCTTGGGTTCACAATAAAACAATTCAAAAAGCCAATGAAAGCTATCGTATAACCAAAGAACAAAAGCAGAAATTAAAACGCTTAAAACAAGAAAATTAAGTATTATTTGTTGGTTAAAGGATTTTTTCTTTATTTTGCAAAGAATTAGCAAAATAAAGAAAGGGTATGTGTGTAATTAAAAGACTATTTATATTATTTTTTCTTTTATTATCTTCTGTTGTTTTTTCACAATCGACGTATTTTCTCGTAGATGGTATTCAGTATCGAACTCTTAACGATACGGATTGTGAGGTTACAAGAAGAGTAGATGGTATTCCTTACACTGAACCTGTAATTATAATTCCTATGACGGTCAATTATGATGATGTTGATTACAATGTGATTTCTATTGCAGACTCTGCTTTTTTCAATGCAACATCTACAAGAGTTGAACTGCACACTGCTATAACTCATATAGGGAATTATGCTTTTGAGGGAACGACAAGTCTAAATATTATTTCACCATCTTTAATTCCTCCTTCTATTAGTTCATATACTTTTATCAATTCCACATCTCCAATAGTACATATACATTGCAGTGCTTATAGAACATACAATAATGATGCGTATTGGGGTTCTGGAGCTTGTTCTTTTGTCGGCATAGAAGGTAATACAACAATTCAACACGATACAATAGTTTGTGTAGGTGAAAATACATTTGATTTATACAATCCTTATTTAGATACAATAACTACAATAGAAAGATTAGTTAATCAAACAACAACATTTATAATAGAAAGCAGAATAATTCCTATTGATGGGTGTCTGATAACAGACTCATTGCTTGTGAGCGTTTTTCCTGATGGAAGTTATAATGAAAGAACCGTTTATTTATGTAGTGAAGATAATTATCAAACTACTCTAAATATTCCAGAACATAACTTTTCTGTTGAATTAAATGAAAATAATGTAGGAGAGCGTACTTTCACTTTTCCAAATGGAAATTGCTTTGATGTTTATAAAATAAACATTCTTAGAGTTACATCGCAAAGAGGTAGTGAAACAATACACAAATGCGAAGGCGAAGAGTATTTTTATGTTGATGAAAATGGAACAAATAGAATGGCAACGTCTAATGTAACTTATACAAAACGTGCGAATAATTCGTTTAGTGGCTGTGATAGTTTGGTTAATGTTAGTGTTATTTTTCACGATACGATATTAGAGGAAACGACTCTTTCTATTTGTCAGGGGAATAGTTATCGTTGGTATAGGAATGGCTATGATGAAAATGGAAGTTATACAAATCATAGCGATTTATACAATACTACGGGAGTATATACAGAGCTTCTAAGAACAAATTATGGTTGTACAAAAAGATATGTGCTAAATCTTACAGTTAATCCAAAAGATACTGTAATGATTTATGACACTATTTGTTTTGGAGAAAACTATAATAGAAATGGATTTAATGTTCCGAAAACGCAAATGTCAAATACACTTCGCACAATAACGAAAACAAATCTTAATAATAATATTTATGGTTGCGATAGTATTACAATTCTTAATTTATTGGTAAAACCAAATACAACAACCACTCTTGGAACGGTTAATTTGTGTAGAGATTCTATTTATTATTTGAATGATATAGCTATATCTACATCTGGTACTCATCGAGATACTCTTTCGACTTATCTTGGTTGTGATAGTGTAGTGAAAGTTACTATAAATTTAAGAGATAATATAGAAACAAATTCCACACAGTATGTTTGCCAAGGAGGAAGTTATATTTGGCAATATTCAGGCTATGAAAGAGACGAAAATGGTAATTTAGTATATCGCACAATCATAGATACACTTAGAGAATCTGGTACTTATACAAAATCAAACTTGCTTACAAGTTACGGGTGTGGCAATAGGGAAAGTGTAAATTTAGTAATAACTCCTACATATTCAGATACAATTTACGATACTACTTGTTACGGAACACCTTACAATAGAAATGGATTTTACATTCCTACATCGCAAATGACAAATTCTTATTCCACAATAACAAACACTCAAAATCTTTCTTCATCTTGGGGTTGCGACAGTTTAGTTACTCTTGTGTTGAGGGTAAATCCAACATATACAACAGAGATTTATGACACTATAATAGAGGGCGAAACTTATGATTTCTTTTCTCAAACTTTTACACAATCAGGTCGATATTCCCACGTGTTAAATACAATAGATGGTTGCGACAGTACAATATATCTTAACCTTTTTGTGCATTTACATTCGGTGAATCAAATAAATGCTTCAATATGTCAAGGAGAAACCTATACTGAAAACGGGTTTAATCTCAATCAAGCAGGCACTTATACCGACACTTTAACCTCTTACACTGGTGCAGACAGTATAGTTGTTTTAAATCTTTTGGTTTACCCGATTTATAACGATACAATCACGGCTGAAATCTGTCAAGGAGAAACCTATAATCTTTACAATTTTAACGAAAACACCACAGGTGTTTATACACATCAAGGAATGAGTGTTCATGGTTGCGATAGCATATTTACATTAAACTTAATTGTTAATCCAACTTATACAACAAATTTATCAGCTGAAATACTTGAAGGACAAACTTACGATTTCAATGGGCATATTCTAAATCAAACAGGGATATATTATGATACTCTTTCAACAAATAAGGGTTGTGATAGCGTTTTTATTTTAGATTTGCTTGTTCACCCTAACGTTCAAACTCTGATAAACGCCGAAATTTGTCAAGGAGAGACTTATTTAGAAAATGGATTTAATGCATCAGAAACAGGTAGTTATCAACAAAATCTACAAACCATACACGGAGCTGATAGTATTGTGGTTTTAAACCTTATAGTCAATCCAATATATAACGATACTATTACGGCAGAAATCTGTCAAGGCGAAATATTTACTCAATATGGCTTTTCGGAAAGCGAAACTGGCATTTACACACATCAAAGTCTTAGCATAAATGGTTGCGATAGTTTGTTTACATTAAATTTAATAGTCAATCCAATTTATGATACTACATTTAATGTTGAAATACTTGAAGGACAAACTTATGATTTTAATGGACATGAATTAAATGTTTCTGGAATATATTATGATACCTTACAAACAATTAAAGGTTGTGATAGTACATTTATTTTAAACTTGGTTGTACACCCTAATGTTCAAACAACAATAGAGGCAGAAATATGTAATGGCGAAACATATTTAGAAAATGGTTTCTCGCAAAGTGAGTCTGGAACGTATTATCAACATTTGCAAACAATATATGGGGCAGATAGTACTGTGGTTCTTAACTTAACGGTTCACCCTCTTTACAATGACACAATAGATGTAGAAATTTGTCAAGGTGAAACCTATACTCAATATGGATTTAATGAGAATCAGTCTGGAATATATACGAATCATAGTTTAAGTATTTATGGTTGCGATAGTTTATTTAGTATAAATTTAACTGTAAATCCTATTTACAACGACACAATCACAGTCGAGATTTGTCAAGGCGAAACTTATACAGAATATAACTTTAATGTAAATACACAAGGCGTACATACACAAAGGTTGCAAAGCGTAAAAGGTTGTGATAGTTTGTTTTCTGTTAATTTAATTGTTAATCCTATATATGATACCTTAATAGTAGATTCAATATGTAAAGGTTCAACCTATACTCTTAATGGATTCAATGTTTCAGAGGCAGGAGATTATACTTTAAATTTACAATCTGTTAAAGGTTGTGATAGTATAGTGCATTTAAGTCTTAGTACAATTGATTTTCTTGATACTATTTATGCTCATATTTGTGAGGGAGAAACCTATGATTTAAACAATTTCAATGAAAATACAACAGGAATATATGTAGATAGTTTGCAATCGTGGTGGGGGTGTGATAGTGTGGTGGTTTTAAATCTTACTGTTCATCCTAATTACAATGATACAATTTATGCAGAGACTTGCGACAATATTCCATACACTCAAAACGGATTTAATGCCGATACAACAGGACTATATACTCAATACTTAGAGTCATATTGGGGCTGTGATAGTATAGTAACTCTCAATCTTACTGTTCACCCTACATATATTTTCCCTTTGAACGAAGAAATATGTGAAGGAGAAGTTTATATTGAACACGGATTTTGGCTAACTGCTCCTGGGACTTATTTAATGAATAGTTATTCTTCTTGTCATGGGTGCGATAGCCTTTATGTGCTTAATCTAACTGTTAATCAAACTTGGGATAAACTAATAGAAGCAAATATATGTCAAGGAGATACGTTTAGATTAGAAGGATATGACAACCTTGTGGCATGGGAAAGCGGAACATATCGTGATGTTATTCCAACTTACAAAGGTTGCGATAGTGCAAAAACACTAATGCTTACAGTCAATCCAACATATTGCGATACGATTTATGGAAATATTTGCGAGGGTGAGGTTTATGATTTGCATGGTTTTAATGAAACCGTGGCAGGTGTTTATACGCAGGTTCTTTCTTCTGTAATGGGTTGCGATAGTGTTGTAGTTCTTTCTCTAAGTACAAGAGATAGTTATCACATAGTAAGAGAAGAAGAAATTTGTCAAGGAGAAGAATTTTTCTTTCACGATGAGATGGTTTCTGAACAAGGTACCTATGTAAAAGAACTTTCAACTATTTATGGTTGCGATAGTATTGTAGAATTACATCTAAGTGTAAATCCTCATTATCACGATACTATTTACAGACGACTTTGCTTAGGAGATACATATACTGATGAGAACTTTACACAATCACAAGGTGGAACATACACTGTTAGTTACACAAGTTCAAAGGGCTGTGATAGTACAATAACTCTTGTGCTTTCAGAAATATATTACAACGATACTATAAAGGCTGTTATTTGCGATGGAGAAACTTACGCAGAAAACGGATTTAATGAAAGACAAACAGGATTTTATACTTTAAATCTAAATACATTTGATGGTTGTGATAGTATAGTTAATTTGAATCTTTACGTAGCTCCTAATTATGTTGATACAATTAACGAATTGATGAGAGCTGGAGAAACATATGATAGATATAATTTCTATGAAAGCGAAAGAGGAACCTATGTTCAAAATCTTTATTCGCAGTATGGTTGTGATAGTGTAGTGGTCTTGAATCTTGAACTTTACGGAGATATGCTTGTTTTTGTACCTAATTCATTTACTCCTCAGGATAAGACAAATTATTGGTGGAAAGCATATCCTGAAAACGAAACTGTAATCTTAGATGAATTACACGTATTTAATAGAAATGGTACTTTGGTTTTTTCTGCAAAAGATTTCTCTGAAACCTGGAACGGAAAATATAAAGGAAACTATGTTCCAATGGGAGTATATCCATACATAATAATCTATCACAGCATTTATACCCCTGATAAAAAAGAAAGAATAAAGGGAAGTATTAATGTGATTTATTAAATCTAAGAAATAATTTTAAAAAACAAAGAAATAAAAAAATAAATCAAAGAAAAAAAATTTTTTTTCTTTGATTTATTTTCTTGAGTTTTAGTTATGGCATTCGTGATGAGAACAAGAAAGTCCAGAGTCGGAGATTTGTCCATTTATATAAGCCATTACAACATCTTCAACTAAGCCTGAACAACCTCTAATCACTTTTATTTCGTGATATTCCAAAACATTTTTTGCACCTTCTCCCATGTTACCTGCTAACATTAAAGATACTCCTTCTGCTTGCAAGATTGCAGCAACGCCAGACTTGCAACCACAACCCTGTGGTGCAGGAAGGGTAGAACGATTTGTTATTTTGTTGTTTTCTATCTCAAAGATAGTGTAATAAGCACAATGTCCAAAGTGGTCATCTACAAAGTTTTCTCTTGTTGGTACTGCTATTTTCATATTTCTTAATGTTTTTTTGAATTTAAGTTTGCAAAGATAATCTTTTTATGTACATTTGCAAAAATTAAACAAAAGAATAAATTATGTGTGGTATAGTAGGATATATTGGAACGCAAGAGGCGTATCCAATTCTAATAAAAGGATTGCATCGTTTAGAGTATAGAGGATATGATAGTGCAGGAGTTGCGATTCTAAATAATGCAGGAGATTTAAATGTCTTTAAAACAAAAGGTAAGGTAGAAAACTTGGAAAAATATTGCCAAGGAAAAGATGTCTCAGGTTGCATAGGTATTGCACACACTCGTTGGGCTACTCATGGAGAACCATCAGATGTTAATGCTCATCCACATTATTCTCAAAGCGAAACCTTGGCTTTGATTCACAATGGTATCATAGAAAATTACCAATCTTTAAAAGAACTTTTAATTACAAAGGGATATACTTTTAAAAGTGAAACCGATACAGAGGTATTAGTGCAGTTGATAGAGTATGTAAAGAAAGAAAATAACCTATCTTTGTTTGAAGCAGTGCAACAAGCCTTATCGCAAGTTGTAGGTGCATACGCAATTGGTGTTATTGAAAGAAATAATCCTAATTTGTTAGTTACTGCAAGAAAAGGTTCTCCTTTGGTTATTGGGGTTGGTGAAGGAGAATATTTTTTAGGTTCAGATGCTTCTCCAATTATTGAATACACAAAGAATGTTATATATGTAGGAGATGAAGAAATAGCAAAAATAGAAAAAGGTAAAGAGCTTGAAATAGTCAATCTATCAAAAATCAGAGTAAAACCAAGCATTACTCAAATAAATATGGATTTGAGTGAAATAGAAAAGGGTGGTTATCCTTATTTTATGATAAAAGAAATAATGGAACAACCAAAAGCTTTGAATCTTTGTGTGAATGGTCGTTTGCAAAAAGAGGAACTTGATATTAAGTTAAGCGGAATAATTGACAATATAGATAGATTTAGAAAGGCTCGTAGAATATTGATTTCTGCTTGTGGAACATCTTGGCACGCAGGTTTGATTGGAAAATATTTATTTGAGTATTATTGCAAAATCCCTGTTGAAGTAGAAGTTGCCTCAGAGTTTAGATATAGAAATCCTGTAATTTTTGCAGATGATGTAATGATTGCTATTTCGCAATCGGGCGAAACAGCTGATACATTAGCAGCAATAGAGTTGGCAAAAGAGAAAGGAGCATTTGTTTATGGAGTTTGCAACGTAGTAGGTAGTAGTATTGCCCGTGCAACTAATACAGGAACTTACACACACGCAGGTCCGGAAATAGGAGTTGCTTCTACAAAAGCTTTTACTACACAAGTAATGGTTTTAACAATGATTGCACTTTCGGTAGCCAAAGAATTAGAAACCATAGAACAAGAAGATTATAAACGACTTGTAGCAGAATTGTTAGAGGTAATACCAAAGGTTGAAGAAATCTTAAAGTCAAATAAAGAAATTGAGGATATATCTAAGGTGTTTACTTACGCGAAGAATTTTATCTATCTTGGACGAGGTTATAACTATCCTGTGGCGTTAGAAGGTGCTTTAAAATTAAAAGAAATCTCATATATACATGCAGAAGGCTATCCTGCGGCTGAAATGAAACACGGTCCAATTGCTTTAATTGATGAAGAAATGCCGGTAGTTGTTATTGCACCAAAATTTGCTCATTATGAAAAGATTTTAAGCAATGTTCAAGAAGTAAAAGCACGTAAAGGAAGAGTGATTTCTATTGTTACAAAAGGAGATGTTGCAATAAAAGCCTTGTCTGACTATTGTATTGAAATACCGGAAATAGAAGAAAGTCTTTCTCCTTTGTTAACAATTATTCCATTGCAACTATTGTCTTATTATGTTGCAGTTGCAAAAGGAAGAAATGTTGATCAACCAAGAAATTTAGCAAAATCAGTAACAGTAGAATAAGGAATGGAATTTTCAAAAAAGGATTTAGATCAAATCAAACAACATAATTTAAGCGTTGCTCAAATAGAAAAGCAATTGGAAAACTTTAAAAAAGGATTTCCTTTCGTAAATCTTCAAAAGCCTGTCGTGATTGGCGATGGAATTTTGCAGATTGAAGAAAGCAAAGTATGGGATTATATAAATGCTTTTGAGGATTACGCAACTAATGCAAGGATTGTAAAGTTTGTTCCTGCTTCTGGTGCGGCTACAAGAATGTTTAAAGATTTATATGATTTTAAATCCTCTTTTGATTCTTCTAAAAATACATTGGAAGATTTCCCTAAGGTAAAAGAGGTTATAGATAATATTAGGCAATTTGCTTTTTATGAGTCTCTTTTGCCTTTTGGAGTTGAAAATGCTTTGAAAGAGAAAGATTATTTGAAAGTAGTGGAACTTATTCTTGAAGATAGAGGTCTTTCTTACGGTCAAAGTCCTAAGGCAACTATTGTTTTCCATAAATATGATGATGAGGTGCGTACTTCTTTTGAAGAACATTTGGTAGAAGCCGCTAAATATTGTATGGATAATAAAAAAGAGGTAAGATTACACTTTACTATTTCTGGAAATCACAAAGAAAAGTTTTTTTCTCTATTAGAAAGAGTGAGAGCAAAATATGAAAATAGATTTTCTTGTAAGTATGAAATAGAATTTTCTGAACAAAAATCTTCAACTGATACTATTGCTGTGTATTTAGATAATAGTTTGGTTAGGGATAATGAAGGAAATATTGTTTTTAGACCAGCAGGACACGGTGCATTGATAGAAAATCTTAATGAAATAAATGCTGATATTGTTTTTATTAAGAATATAGATAATGTAATTCACGATAAGTATAAAGATACTACATATAAGTATAAGAAAGTTTTAGCAGGGGTTTTGGTGGATTTAAAGAAAAAAATAGATTGTTATTTGAATATTCTTTCTAAATCAAGTTTTGAAACATCAATTCTTTCTGAAATTAAATTATTTTGCAAAAAAAATCTGTCAATTGAGTTAAAAGATTTATCATTCTTTAATGATAGAGAAACTTATCGAGATTATTTGATAAGTATTCTTAATAGACCAATAAGGGTTTGCGGAATGGTTAAAAATGAAGGGCAACCTGGAGGAGGTCCTTTTTGGATTAAAAAAGAAAACGGCGAACTTTCTTTGCAAATTGTGGAGTCTGCTCAGGTTGATATGGAGGATAAAAAACAAAAAGAGATATTTAATTCTTCCACTCATTTTAATCCTGTTGATTTGGTTTGTTTGGTTAAAGGGTTTAATGGAGAAAAATTTGAATTAACTGACTTTGTTGATTATAATACAGGTTTTATTACTGAAAAATCGCAACAATCAAAAAAAATAAAAGTACAAGAATTGCCAGGTTTATGGAATGGGTCAATGGCAAATTGGATAACTATTTTTGTTCAAGTGCCTTTGGAAACTTTTACGCCTGTTAAAACAATAAATAATCTTTTAGATAGTGGACATAATCCACTTTAATGTTATTTTTTGTTCAATAAATTCTTTGATTTTTTGCAAGATAAAAAATTATTGTGTACTTTTGCACGCTGAAAAAGAGTAATTTTATGTTTAGAAAGCAATTTAATAGATTCATATCTTTGTGTTTATTATTTGTTCCATTGATGAGTTTTTCTCAAATTCATGAACGTGGAATGATGAGAAATAGAAACAATGTGGAAATAGAAAGTTCTCAATACACAATAGGAATAGTAAAAGATACAAATAAGTTTAATAATTCTTTTATTCAATTTGTTAATAACGGAATGATAGATGATGTTGCAGCAGAGAGTGAAGATGATATTATTTATGCAACATTTGATACTCGTTCTGTTCATTATACGACTAATAGGTTTGATTATTCTTCAATAACAGAGCCAATTCCAATTGAATTGGTAAATGAAGAGAATAAACAATACTATGCTTGTCCTATTGAAAAGAAAGTAACTTCTCGTTTTGGCCCAAGACGTCGTCGTTGGCATTATGGAGTTGATTTGGGTTTGAGAACAGGCGATCCGATAAAAGTAATGTTTGATGGAAAGGTTAGAATAGCAAAACGTGCTGGTGCATACGGTAATCTTGTTGTGATACGTCATGATAATGGTTTAGAAACTTATTATGCACACCTTTCAAAAATAAATGTAGAGGTAAATCAAGATGTAAAAGCAGGAGAAATTCTTGGATTGGGAGGAAGTACAGGTCGCTCAACAGGTCCACATTTACATTTGGAAATACGTTACCTTGGAGCAGCAATCAATCCTGAAAAAGTTATAGACTTTAAAACATATTCTTTGATAAGTGATACTTTAATGCTTACTCAGGATTGCTTCAAAAAGGTTAAAACTCCTTCATCGCAAAGAAATAGTTTGGCTAAAAACTCTTCGGATTCTAAATCTTCAAAAGGAGGAAAGTATTACAAAGTTAAGAGAGGAGATACCTTAGGAGCAATTGCAAGAAGAAATGGTACGACTGTAAAGAAATTGGCTCAGCTTAATAATATAAAAGGAGATAAAATTAGAGCTGGTCAAACAATAAGGCTTAGATAATTGTAATGAAAAATTAGATTCTAACAAGTAACGATTCTTTTGTTACTTGTTTTTTTATTTTGAAATAAATTAAATGTTAAAATATGAAAAAAGTATTTAGATTCTTATTGACTTTAGTGTTATTTTTAACACTAACAGCACAATTAAATGCACAAACAGTTGTTACGATAGGTAATAATTGTATGGGGGAAGACTTTCTTCCAATAAATGTTACTTATGGTTATAGTTATTCTCAAACAATTTTCTCTTCTGAGGAATTGATGGCTGGAGAAATTAGTTCTATAAGCTATAAGTTTAACTCAGAAGTGCCTACGACTATTTCTTCTCAAATATATTTAGGAGAAGTAAATAGAGATGTGTTTGCAGATGCAGAGGATTTTGTTTCAGCAGACAGTCTTACACAAGTTTATTCAGGAAATGTAACATTCACACAAGGTTGGGTTACAATCAATTTTACAACGCCTTTCGATTATAGTGGAGAGAATAATCTTGTTGTTGCTTATATGAATAATACAGGTACATGGACAGATGCTAGATTATTCACGGTTTGTCCTTCTGTTGGTAGCAAAACAATAACTTGTTATAGAGGAGATCAAGAAATATCTATAAATAATCCTCAGGAAGTAAATAGTGCTATGAGAATGGTTCTGAATAATAGACCAAATGTTAAGTTTGAAATCAATCCTTTCTCTGCTTCTTGTTATCCTCCAACAGAAATTTTATCGCAACAAATTACTTCCCAATCAGCAACTTTCACTTGGAATGCGGTAGAGGGAGTAGAGCAATATGCTGTTGCGTATAAGAAATCCTCAGAAGTGTTATGGGATACAACTTTTGTAATTACAAACTCTATTACCTTGTCGCAATTAGATGTAATAACACCTTATGATATGAAAATATGGAGTGTTTGTTCTGGTGAAGAAAGTATAGCCTTTACTACATCTTTTACAACACTTCCTAATGAAGAATTAGTATCTGAATTACCTTTTGTATGTAATTTTGATGTTCAAGCAGAATCTCAATTATGGACAATACTTAATGGTACGCAAACAAATCAATGGCATTGGGGAAATATTATAAATTCAAGTTTAGGTGATGTAGGAGGAGGTTCGATGTATGTTAGTGAGGATAATGGGGTGTCGAATAGCTATGATGGAAATAGTACTTCAACTGTTTATTTTTCAAGATATATTCAATTTAATGATGCACCAGAATTTAAATTAACGTTTGATTGGAAAGGTATTGCAGAAGGAAATTCTGACTATTTACAAGTCTTTTTGTTGCCTACTACCACACAATTAGATCATAATATTGTCCTTACTTCAGGAGAAATCACAGATAGATTAGGGGGAGCAAATGATTGGAGAAGACAAGAAGTTGTCCTTTCAAGAGAATATGCTAATGGAGTTTACAATTTAGTCTTTTTATGGAGAAACGATAATACTGTAGAGCATAATCCTCCTATTGCGGTAGATAATATTTCTATTGAAGCAGTTAATTGCGGAAGAGTAACTGAAATCTATTCAGAAATAAACGATGGAGACAATATAAGTGCAACTATTTATTTTGGAGATGAAAATACAGATGAAGAAAGAACTTATGTGGTAGAATACTCTATAACAGGAACGGGTGATTGGACAAGTATTCAAGTACAAACAGATAGCCTAGTGTTAGAAGATCTGAATGCTTCATCTAATTATTCTGTAAGGGTTAAAGTATTATGTTCTTCAACAGAAGTTTCGGATTATTCGCATATACATACATTTAATACACCTTGTGGAACGATAATACAATTTCCTTTAATAGAAGGATTTGAACAAGAATTTGTTCTTGAACAAGGTCATATAGGAGATGATTATTCTCCAAAATGTTGGGAGGTTGTAAATGGGGCTTCTTCATACTATGGATTTGAACATTCAAATGATTGTTCGTCTGAAGGAAATCATTCATTGAGATTTGAAGGTTCTGCTACTTCTGGAACATATAATGATTGGTTAATAACACCTGCAATAGAGTTTAATGGCAATCAAAGAATGACTTTCAAAATTAGAAAATCATCTTTAAATACTGCATTACCTCATTTTAAAGTGTATTATTATGATGCAATTGATCAGGATATTACATCATTAGGGGATACATCTTTATTTCAAGTTTTAGATACGGTTTATTGCATACACAATACATTAGATTTTAAAAAAATGGAAGTAGATTTATCTTCTATTGATGGTCAGGCAAGGGTTGCTATTGTAGTAAATGAAAAAACAAGCAGTTTCTATTTAGATGAATTAACTATTGATAATCATCCATTGTGTCCAGACGTTTATGGAGTAAGAGCCAATGCACTATCATCTTCAAGTATGAGTGTTGATTTTGATACGTCTAATTCAAATGAATATGGTTGGACAATAGCCTATGGACAAGCAGATTCAATACAAGGATTTAATCCAGCCTTAGCTTCACAATTTTTAGTTAATCCAGACGATTCTTTGCCTGTGGTAATAAACAATCTAACACCAGGTATTTATTATGTAGCAGTAAAAACAAATTGTGAATCAGGTCTATATTCCGAAATAGAAACAGTAGAATTACCAATAGCACAAAATTTACCATATACACAAAATTTCAATGCATTAAACATTAATGGTTGGGATTTTGTAAGCAACTCTGTTAATTCTTGGATAATAGGTTCAGATATAGAAGATACTACTATACAAGTTGGAAATGCTTTGTATATAAGCAATGGAACAGGATATAGCTATACTCTCACAACAGCTACTACAGCATACGCATCATTAAATATAGCTTTTGGAGAATATCCTGCATTTAATTTGTCTTTTGATTGGAAAGCAGCAGGACAAGGTACAGTTGACTATGCTAAGGTTTATATTCTACCATGGGATTATGAATTAAGTACATCCTCTCTTCCAAACGAAAGTTATAGTCTTACAGAAAGATTAAATCAACAAACACAATGGCAAACAGCAAATATAAACTTAGATCATCAATATGCAAGTGGTATTTATAAAATAGTATTTGCTTGGAAAAACAATTCAAGCGGAGGAACAAACCCACCAATAGCAATAGATAATATTTCCATTGTTCCATTAACTTGTGGAGGAGTTGAAGGTTTGACATTAGAGAATGCAGAAGGTACATTAACTACTACTTCCATAGCAGTATCTTTCAATGACTATAACACAGAAAACGTTCAATATCAAATAGAATATAAAACGCAATCAGAATCGGAGTGGACTATTGCTGCTACGATAGATACAAATTACTATGTAATAAATAACTTGAACTATTACACAGATTATCAAGTAAGAGTTGCAGTTATTTGTTCAAATGGAGAATTAACAAGTTATGCCCAAGAAGAAATAACAACCCCTTGTGGAACAATTACTCAACTTCCTTGGCAAGAGGAATTCTCCACAGGTATAAGCGAGTGTTGGTATCAAATGTTAGGAGAAATGTCTGATACAGTTACACATTCAAGTACCTTATCGCAAACTTCTAATGGTTGGAAATATAACACATACGTAGGAGGTGAAAGAATCTATGCTGAATTATCATACGAATACGCAAAATATTGGATAGTATCACCAAGTTTTTATTTAGGAGAAGGAGATACAATTTATCAATTATCAGCAGATATTTTCCGTACATCACTTAATGGCACAGGAGTAGCACCTATGCCAAATGGAGATAGATTTGCAATTTTAGTCTCAACAGATGACGGACTTACTTGGAACACAGCAAACGCTTTAATCTTTGGAAGTGGGGATAATACAACTTATGATTATAATATTTCTGCTTTTTCACCTGAGGCATCAAGGGTTAATTTCAAATTAGCAAATGAAAACGGAGAGCCATTAACAGGATCGATAAGATTTGCATTCTATGGAGAGGGTTCAACATCTAAAATGTTAGTTGATAACGTAGAAATCTCACAATGGCAACCATGTCAAACACCATCTATGGTTAATGTTTCAAACATAACAGCAAATAGTGCAGAACTTACATTCCTTGATTTTGGACAATCACAACAATGGGAGTACGCACTACAACAAGGCAACACAATAGACTTTGCAACTGCACAAACTCAAACAATCAGTTATCAAGGAACATACCTAAACGATTTATTAGACGGAATGACTTATAGCGTAGCCGTAAGAGGCTTGTGCTCAGAAGGAGAATATTCTCCATGGAGTGAAATAATAACATTCTCTACACCAGTACAACCAACATCATTGCCATTTGAAACAACATTCACAGATATATATGACAATCAAAAATGGGAAGCAGTATCAAATACAAACATCAATTGGACAATAGGATCAGCAACCTTCTCAGGTGAAGAAGACAATATGTCAGCATACATATCTTCAAATGGAACAGATTATAGCGTTGCAATGCCTGTTGGTTGGAGTTATACTTACACAGCACTATATAGAGAATTTGACTTTGGAGCAGGAGGAAACTATACATTAAGCTTTGACTACAAAGTGTCAGGTTATGATTTTATGGATGCAGGATTACACATTTTTGTAAAAGATGAAAACGATGTAATAATTGCTGAATACTACAATATGGATCAAGCCATAGCAAACTATGTAGGAGTAAACCAATGGACAAGAGCAAACATAGAATTACCATCAGACTTAGAAGGAATAAAGAAAATAGTATTCTATTCTTGGGGATACATATCAAGCTACGCAACACAATCGCAAGTTCCACCAGCGATAGATAACGTAGTAATAGAAGAAATGATATGCAACCCACCAACAAACCTTACAGTTTCTAACATAACAGAAAACACAGCTACACTATCATGGGAAGGAACAGCCGACAACTATAAAATAAACTATGTAGTAGAAGGAACAGAAGATACACTAACACAAATAACATCAAATACAACATACACCTTAGGTTTAAATTCATTTGAAGAATATCAAGTAAACGTACAAAGTATTTGTGAGGAAGATTTATATTCATTACCAACACCAACACTATCATTCTCAACCCTACAAGATGCAGACACAATACCGTATACTTGCAACTTTGAAGCACCAGGAAATAGTGGTTGGTTGTTAAGAAATGGCTCTTGTGCAAATCAATGGACAATAGGCTTGCCAACAGGAGGAAATTCAAATTCATTGTTTATCTCTGATAATGGAGAAACAGCCCACTATTCAGCAAATAATAATAGTGTAGTAATAGCCGAAAAACTATTCCAATTCACAAACTCAGAATACATAACAATAACATTTGACCTAACAATCGGAGGAGAAATATCATCAAATATCTTCTATGATTATTTAAAAGTATTCCTATTGCCAGCTAACGAAATATTAGAACCTACTACTGCATACGATTTAAGTGGAGAATATTCTTACGCAATGGCAGATTATGCACAAGACGTAATCTTACAACACCTTGGAACAAATGCAATATGTCTATTAGAAGGCACACAAACAATTACTATTACAATACCAACTCCAATAAATGAACAAAGAAAACTTGTATTCCTATGGAGAAATAACAATATGTTAGGAACCCAACCAGGAGCAATAATAGACAATATCTCAATCACAACACTTGGAGGAGTAATAGAAGAAGAATGCCTTGCACCAACTAACGTGGAAGTATCTCAAATTACATCAAATTCCGCACACGTTACTTGGACACCGCAAGGAAACGAAACAGCATGGCAAGTAAAACTAAACCAAGGCGAAGTAATAGATGTAACAACACCATCATACACCTTGACAAATCTATTGCCAGCAACAGAATATGACTTTATGGTAAGAGCAAATTGTGGAGTAGGAGTATCAGAATGGGTAAGTGTAACCTTTACAACAAACGATACAATTATCGCACCAACAGTTACAACCTTACCAGCAACAGCAATCACACAAACCTCAGCAGTGCTAAATGCAGAAATAACAGAAGGAACAATTGAAATTCTAACAAAAGGATTCTACTATAAAGAAGCAGCAAACGCAACTTGGGATTCAATAACAGTAGAAGGACAAACAGAAATTTCAACAATACTTTCTGATTTATTGCCACAAACAACTTATGCATTTAAAGCATTTATCACAACCGAAAACGCTTTAATACAAGGAGAAGAATTAACCTTTACAACCGATGAAAGTTCATTGACAGATGTTGAAAACACAATAGAGGTTAATCTATATCCAAACCCTGCAAAAGAAAAAGTGTATTTGGAAACAAAAGGCTTTGAAAAAGGAGTAAAAGCAATGTTGAGCGATTTACAAGGACGAATACTAAAAGAAATAGAAATCAACTCTGAAAGAATAGAAATCGACTTAAATACACTATCAAGCGGAGTTTACTATTTGAAAGTATTTGATAACAACTCAACCAAAACAATAAAAATAATTAAAGAATAAGAAAAACAAAAAGGAGGGCAATTCGCTCTCCTTTTTGTTTTTGTACAAATGAAGAATCGTGAGAGGATAATATCTATGATAATTATATATTAAGAGGATTATAAACACTGATTTCTCGAACAAAAGGAGGTAATTTGAAATAAAAGCAGTACTTTTGCAATGAAATTGGATTCTCATAATGAGAGAGCCCCAAAGATTGTAAGTTAAATTAAAGAACTTTTTTATAGAACGCAACCTATTAAACACACAATAAAGGTATTTATGATTATGGAAAGAATTAAGAAATGGTGTTATTGGACATTTATACTTCTGCAAGCGATATCTATTATCGTTTTTCTTCTATTAGCAAGTCATTACATTTATGAACATAAAAATAGCATATCTGATTTTTATTCAGATTTGTATATATTAAATGGAGCATGTTTTTGGAATATGATTACAGCAATAGCAACTGCAATTGCTGCAATTTGTGCATATTGTGCCTATAATCAATCTATTACAATGAGAAAGCATTCTTCGTTTGACTCTCTTTTCACCCAACTATTGTCAAATATGCAATGCTTTATTAGCAGTGTTTCTTTGCAAGAGACCGCAATGAAGAAAGATGCACTATTTTTTACTGAGGGAATTGTAGATAAAAATATTGCTGATTCTTGCTTTAATGAAAAATATAACACATTTCTCAATTTTTGCAACATATATACTAATTACACGAATAAACAAGATAAAAAGCTAGACGAAAAGAAAATTGAACAATTGTGGAATACATACACTAATAGTCTTGTTAATCAGTCAAATTTTCTCAACTGTTTTAAATTTTTTTATCACATGGCGAATACAGTTATAGATTCTCCTTTAGATGAAAATTATAAAAAGAAATATATTGGTATTATTCAATCTCAATTAAATTTGGATATTTTATTTTGCTATTTCATCAATTTAATAGCAGCGTCACACGGGAAAGAAACAGGGTATTGCACAAAACTAAAGCAATATAAATTTTTCAAAAATTTATTTGAAGATTATAATGGATACCGAAAACTTATTACAGATACAGTTCCTATTTATCTAATTGAAAAAATATATAAAGACAAATAGAGGAGTATGTGTTCTGAATTTTTCTACCACATAATGATAGACCGTTTCTATCCAACTAATGCTGAATTCAAGGAGCGTGAATTTAATGGAGGAAACATTAAGGGTGTAATTGAGAAACTTGACTACATCCAGGGACTTGGTATGAATGGAATAATGCTCACTCCATTCTACCAAACTAATGGGTATCATGGATACCATATTACAAATTACGATAAGGTTGATCCTCATTTCGGGACTTGGAATGATGTAGAGTTACTTGTTCAAGAGGTTCATAAACGCAAGATGATAATTGTTGCTGATTTCGTGCCAAATCATTGCCATATTTCCAACTCGCTATATTCTGATGGTAAACATAAGGATTGGTTCTTATATGATAGAAAAGGTAAGGTAAAAGGCTTTGCCAATCTGGATTTCTTGCCAATGTTTAATACTGATAGTACTGAAGTTCAACAATTCTTTATTGCAAGAGGACTTAAATTGTGCAAAGTAGGATTTGATGCGATTCGTTTAGACCATGCAACAGGCCCGACATACAAATTTTGGAAAACATTTAATGCTGCATTGAAGAAACAATATCCAAATGTCCAGATTATTGGTGAGGTATGGGGTAAATTAGATTTTAAACCTCGTAATCCATTCCGATATTTTTGGAATAAGTTGCGATACTCTGCACAAGAGGCTCGTCAAATGGAATATATCGGGATATTAGATGGCGTTTTTGATTTTCGTTATCAAGAATTGATATGCAATGCAGTGAAAACCAATAGAGGAATAGAAGGTAATACGAAACTTAAACGATCAATCACAAAACACTTTGCAAATTATCCTTCTGATTTTCAATTGTGGCTATTTTTGGATAATCATGATTTGAATCGTTTTCTCTTTGAATGCAATGGGGATAAAAAACTGTTGCAAGAAGCCATCAATTATACCAAGCAGTGGCATAAACCTTTTCTTTCATATTATGGAACAGAGAAAGGTATGTCAAACAAAACAGACATTCATCAAATGCCATATGGTGACGAGCAAGTGCGAAAACTTATGATTTGGGATTAATGGAAGATGAAGGATCTAGAACAATATACTGATGAACAAATCATTAATGGCATTGTAAACAATGACCATTCGATGATTGAGTATTTCTTTTTCAAGAAATGTAAATCGTTGTTTGCGTATATCATTCAGAGTGTTTTTGATTATCAGATAGATGAAAACACACTCATCAGTGAATTGTATATTTATCTACAAGCGAATGATTGGCATAAAATCAAACAATTTGATTATCGTAGTAAATTGACAACATGGACAAGTGTTGTAGCCGTACGATATTTCCAAAAAAAGAGAGAAGTACTGATAGAATCAGAAATGTCACAGGCTCTAAACGGAAAAACAGACTATGGATTTAATCCCAATTTCTGTGTAGAGCGAAGAATTGACATTCACGATGCATTGAGCAGGATGCAGAACATACGCTATCGTCAGGTAATAGAGATGCTAGATTTAAAAGAGATGCGTCCTGATTTATTGGCAGAGCAAATGAATGTTACAGTTGATAACCTATATAACATTCATCGTCGTGCGTTATTGCAACTACGAATGTTGATGGGCAGAAAGGAGGATTATTATGATTGATTGGAACGATAATATTTCTGATGAGATGTTAGCTGCTTACCTTGATGGTAATGCCAATATGGAAGAATGTTCATTGATTCAAAGCCAAATGGGTAGTGATTCAATGTTATCCGAGGTAATCGACATAGTCAATGATATTAATCATTTGGGATTAACTATGGGCAATGAAAACTTGATTATGAACTCAATGGATGACAATTGGGATTTGAACAATGGTATGGATATAATATCCACTCCTTTGCTTAGCATCCCCGAATATAATGATGGCGTCTCTCAGTTTGATTCACTTAACAATGGATTAGATGGAGATAGTTATGACAATAACGATTTAGACAATAATAGATTTGATAATACATTAGAAGAGTAATATTATGGCAATAATTGAAAGTTTAATAGGAGCATTAGGCGGTATTGGGGGTGTAATGGCAATTAATAAAATTGTTGATTATGTCGTACCTATAAAATATCAACCACAGTTCAAAGCTCAAAAAGAGCGTGATGATAGATTACAAGAGTTTCAAAAGCGTCAACAGAAAGAAAATCAAATGTTCCAGGCTGAGCGCGATGCTCAACAGCAGGCATTTCAAAGGCAGAGAGATGCAGAGCAACGTCACTTCCAGATGGAGATGGAGGCAAATAGAATGGCATTCCAAGAGCGTATAGAAATGCGTCGTTTACAAGTCCAGAAACAGTTAGAGGAGCAAAGAGCAAAATTAACAATTGCTCTTAACGAGATGAGTATCAAGAATAGCCGTGAAATCGCACGTTTCAATGCAATGGCTATGCGAGAAACGCAAATTCTTGTTGCTCGTGAGAATGCTCAGAATCTATTACAAGATCGTATGGTTCAAGATGCTCTAAAGAATTTTCCATTGAATATTTCACCGCTTGTGTTGTTGAAGAATCGACCTCATTCACTTGCATCTTTATTGCGATTTACCGTGGGAGAAAATTGTAATATGGCTGATGTGGCAAGCGATGTGATGAACTATGCAGAGAATCCTGAGGCTTTGAATGTTTTTGTGGCTCCTGTTTATGTCGATTCAAAGATAAAGAATAGAGAAATTCTAAGTCGTCAGATATGGGATACTACCTATCAGCGTCTGGAAAGTTTCTTTACTACATATTACAATAGAAGAAGTGAACGTCCTGTAATATTCTATCCTACAGCATGGAATGATAAATATAGTCCGGGAATGCACGCAAGTGAAACACTTCATTTCTTCTTGCGAGATATGCCTTGTGTAGTACTTGAACCAAGATTTGATGGAAACAATTTCCGTATTATGGTATCTTCGTGGGGATTAGGTTATACCTCTACCGAGCATGTTCGTACAGAGCTGAATTTCAATATCAATATTGATGCAATTCTTGCGTATTCGGTTTATGAACGCTCAAAAACAGCTCTGGGAGTATTGAATGATTTGGCAAAAGCCGACATCGCAGAAACCGAGAAGACTCCATTCTTTATGCAGCAACGAATTTTAGAGCGAAATATAAAGCTCTATGAATCGTTGCGTATTGATGAGCGTATCGGAAATAAAGAAAAAATGAATGAGATTGATGCATTTGGCATTTACAATATCTTCAAGATTGAGCCTGTACAGGATTTGGCTCTATTGTCAGATGCTCTATCTGCTCAAATCGGAATGACATTAGCGTCATTAACCGACATTCACCACTTACGTTCAACTGACACTGACCCGATATTCCCTGAGTTGATGAAAGAGCATTTCCCTCAACTCTATAGCAATGAGGAATTACGCAAGTTGTTATACAAGAGTTATGAGAGAATCTTTATTCACCTACGTAATGAAGAGAACTATCTTCTCTCTCCAGATGAAAGAAAACTCTTGGTAAATATCAGAGAGCAGCAAATCAGCAAAGTTCGATTCGATTTAGAATTACAGAGTGGTGAAAATTCAAAAGAAGAGATCGAGCAACAAATACGTAAGTATTCTAAAGAAACATTTGATTTTGAGGATTCTGATTTTAGATATGTTTGGGAGACTTGTTTGGATGAAATGAGTGCTAAGGATAAGCCATTTTTTGAGTTGCTTTTACCTCAGATTGAAGATGAAGTAATGCAGAGACAATTAAAAAAGAAACTGAATCGATTAGCTTAAAAACATCATAATGAAAACCCTATATATAAACATAAATAACGAACAAATCCAATCGAATGAAGAACTCGAAGTTCTGAATTATGATTTGGATAGTGATTTCTTCTTCTATTTAGGAGAGAAGATTGCAAAAGGCTGTAAGGTTGAGAATGAGAATGCTCTTATTACAGATTTCAATGCCAAAGACAATGAGGAAGACTATAAGCAAATAATCGCTCAATTGAATGAAATCAAAACAATTCTGTTTAGTGAGAAGTGTGAAGGAGAATTTAGCTTCACGCTTCCTAATGGATATATTCATTGGTTGCGTTACAATGAAAAGTATAACTCTATCTACGATAAAAACTTCTCTCATAGTGAGTCAACTGTAATAACAATTGACTTAGAGGAGCTATATGAAGATTCTGTAGAGGATTTGCAACGTAAGATGTTGCGTAAACTCCAGCGTGATGACTTGTACCTTGAAATAGATGAGATTGTCTTCAATGATGATGCGGTAACTCGCAAGTCGTCAATTGTTCGTACGATTAAAGAGAAATATGAGGGCGTCGGGTTTAAGGCGTATAAAAAGTGGTTGGAAGGAAATAAACTGCAAGAAGATAATAACATCCCAGATATAGGGATACCAAATACTGAAGAGAAAGATTATTCAAGTGATGATTTAACTCTACTTGTAAATTGGATTTGTGATGAATTTGAGAAAGAAAGAAACATTGATTGTCGTAGGGATGAAAAGATGATGAGTAAAATATATGACATCACAAAAAATGCTCTTAACGAATATGAAACATCATGGTGCAATCATAGTGTTGATATTTGGATTCCATATGTAGCGAAATACGATTCTAATGGGAAACCAATACATACTACAAATTTCAAGAGGACACTGTCAAAAGGATTATTACATTCTTTGAAATACCCAGATGAAGTAGAAGATGAATCATGGGGATGGGAATATGTAAGATATTTGGGTTACGGTTTAACTATTAAAAGATATAACTACAAATATGGTTTAGTGGATTATGATGGAATTATAATAGTTCAATGTGAGTACGATGAAATAATGCAATTAAAATCAGGCAATATACGTCTTCAGAAAAGCGGAAAGTTTGGCCTCATAAATAAGGATAAAACAATTAATATTCCATGTATATATGATGAAATATTTGATTTTGAAGATGGTTTGGCGAAAGTCAAAATTGATGGAAAGTGGGCTAAAGTTAACGAGTCTGGTATAATATTATGGTTGAAAGATGAGAAGAAGCAGTGGTATTATACTTGTAATAATGGTATGTTACATACGCAAGGTGTTACTTTAGGCAAGACTAAAATATCTGATTTAGATTATTCGAAGTGCTTTGATGGAAATTTTGAAAATGGTCCAGCGGCCAAAATGTATATTCCCAATAAATTTGGTGACAAAGTTTCTTTTGTACAACCAATCTCTGATGATGTTATTCCTTTAATGCAGGCAGAGTTCAACGATTGGAGAGCTGGTGATAGTGAATATGATAGATTAATAAACACGATACATCATTTAGGGTTAAAACCTATATATAACAATGGAAATATCTGTATATATCAAACAGAAGATTTGTTATTTAAGTTTTTAGTTGTGAAAGATTCTGGCATTGTGGTAGAATACTCAAAATCAAATCACAAGTATATGGGACTTTTACAAGAACATTTAAAGTCTGTTTTGGGCAAATAATATAATCGCTATGAAAACTTTATATATAAATATCAATAACGAACAAATCCAATCGAATGAAGAACTTGAAGTTCTTAACTATGATTTGGATAGCGATTTCTTCTTCTATTTAGGAGAGAAGGTTGCAAAAGGTTGTAATGTGGAGAACGAGAACGCTCTTATTACAGACTTTAATACATCTGACAATAAAGAGGAATATGAGCTAATAATCGCTCAGTGGAATGAGATTAAAACCATTCTGTTTAGCGAAGAGTGTGAGGGTAAAATCGAATTTACCCTCCCTAATGGTTATATCCATTGGTTGAAGTTCCATCCGCAGTATGTTTCAGTGTATGACAGGAATTTCTCACATGGCGAACCTGATGTAATCACAATTGATTTAGAAGAACTATATGAGGATTCTATTGAGGATTTGCAAAGAAAGATTTTACGGAAACTACAACGTGACGACATGTATAAAATAATAGATGAAATCATCTTTAATGATAATGCGGTAACTCGTAAATCTCCAATTGTTCTCACAATTAAGGAGAAATATGATTGTATCGGTTTTAAGACTTATAAAAAATGGCTACAAGAAAATGAGGAAAAGCCTCATACGCCTCCACAAATCTGTGAAAAATGTGGAAAGAATCCTTGTGAATGTATATCATCAGATAACTTCTTTCCTTGCCAAGGATTTACCTTAGGAGAAACAACAATGAAGGGGTTTGAGGATGATTTATTTGATGACGGTTCTATTATTAATTATGATTTAGATAATGGCGTAACAATGTTGGGGGCTACTGAGGGAGATACTTTTATCGCTGCTATGGTTGATTCAACAATATCTTCCAATAATAAACTTCCAAAGGAATGGAGGAATATATTAGGTTGTAGATTTGGTACATTTCGCGAAAAATGCCGTAGAGCATTAAGTGAAAAAGATTTTGAAATAATACTCGATGAAGATGCAGAAATTGTAGTTGTATCACCAAGTGAAAAATATAGAATACACCTTGCATTTGATGTTAATACATCAAAATTTGTGGCTCTTTTGATAACACTTAATGAATGTCCGTATTGTAAATCCAACAATTTTGCATTAAGAAAAATAAATGCAGAAATGCATATTTCATATTGTACTGATTGCGACAAATCATATTTGCCTTTTGAAGTAGAATCTGAAGAATTAGATGAAGTAGAAGAAAACGATACACCAAGTTGCCCAAATTGCAGTTCTGATGATGTAGATGATGACGGCTCGGATTATCTCCAATATACTTGTAATGATTGTGGTCATAATTGGGGACACGATGATACCGTAGAGTGCCCCGAATGTGGCTCAGATGATGTAGAAAATGATGGCACAGATAATTTGCAATATAAATGTAATATATGTGGCCATATGTGGGGAAACGATGAAGATGAAGAGAATGAGGAATACGATAATGACGTTGAAGAAGAATATGATGAAGATACGGATAATGCAGGAAATAAGATGTCTGAATATATAGAATCATTGGGGGTTATTATTAATAAGTCTACAAAATCTGATGTTGAAAGAATGGGCGGGGTCCTTCTCGATTCGAATTATGGAAAATATAAAATGCCCAATGGAACTTATCTCTATTTTTTTGGAAAATCCACTGTAAATCATTTCGAGTTCCACCGTGACAATGTTGATAGCATGCCTCAATTGTATAAAAACATTGGGCTGCATTGGGGAATGGGAAAATCAGAATTTAAAACTATTTTTGAAAGATTGGGATTTTCTGTAAATATAGCCGAGGATCGCATTGCTGCTAATAAAAAGTGTAAAAAATATGATACAACAATAGTTATAGCGCTTCACTTTAGTTGCTCTACAATGCATTGTATTGCTATAGACGGATTTTGAAATTGTTTAATTATGGATTTCTTTGATAACATAAACATAGATGCGTTACAACCATTACAGGATATATCCCCCGATGGCTGGTTTGATGATGTTCGCCAATTATACGGTGAAAGTTTATCTGATGAGATGATTTCTCAATCAGTGGAGGAGACTTGTGATTTTTTCCACATTGATGAACCTGCAATAGTTTCTGAGGGCTGGACTACAGGCGTATATCCAAACAATGATTTTACATTGCAAGATGATGTTCTCATATTCAATAGAGAGCAGTTGCTTGATATGGGAATATCAGGAAAGGATGGCTTGGATTTGGTAATGACTCATGAGGGGACTCATCGTGTTTTGCAAGGAATGGAACACATTGAGTTTGATGCTCATCAAGAGGAATTATGCTGTGACTATATGGCTGGTGTGCGAGCAGGATTGAATGGTATTGATGTGTCACAAATGGAGAATTCTTTAATATACACACCCGAATCAGAAACACATCCTGCAGGTGTTGAAAGAGTGGAATCCATAGAAGCTGGTGTTCGCTTTGCTCAACAGTATTACGCAGAATATAACATGGCTCCAACATTTAATGAGTGCTTGGATAACTTTTGTGAAATTAATGAAACGGAACAACAGGAACAAATTACTCTTCGAGAGGAGTGTGAACCATCAAGTTTGAATACATATCATTTTTCTGAAAGTACAGGTAGTGTAGCGTTTGTGGACTCTGAAATAGATGGAAGCAATCCGACTTTTAAAGGTTATACGCAAGAAGAAATTAATAGTAAGAAGAAAAAAGCAGAAATGGATATGAGCTATTGGAAAGGAGAGATGCGAAGTCATGGTGAATTGGCAAAACATGAGATGTGGCGAGAATCCGAGATGGCTCATGTAAAAAATGCTGAGCGTAATTATGAAAAAGCAAAAGCAGAATATAACAAATGGAGCAATATGAAACCTGACAAAAAGTAATTTCTGACAAAATAGCGTAGCTAATGTTAGAGGATTAGATTTTTTCTGTACGAACAGATTTTGTTTTAAAGATATACAGCGGGAATTTTATGGTATCAATTCATAAGGTTTCCATTGTTGTATTGCTGAATATCAGCGAGGTATAAATCTTGTTTCGGTTCAAGCGTGAAACCGTTTGCATTTTACTTATCTAATTCTGAAGGCTCGGCAAAGCCTGTGTACACAGATAAGAACGAACGGTTCACGCCCGTAGGACGCGAACCTTCACAACTTACTCTCGTGTACTTCTTTAAATTTGGCGATTTGCAGAATCGAGAATAAGAGCTAAAAGCTCAATAATCTATTTTATATTTTCGATTGTTTTCTACATTCTATTTTTACTTTTTATTTCACTTTGCAAATATATGTAATTTTTTTCTAATCTTTTCTCTCCAAAAATTTTTCTTTGTTTTTTGTGATTTTTTCTTTGAAAAATTTAAAAAAAGCATAGACAATTTAAACTCAATTAAAAAACGATAGTTTTTTAATTGAGTTTCTTTTCGCTATAACTTATTAAAAGATATCACTTCTCTATTATTATATATATGTATGCTTTTTTGGAAGTTTTTTTGTGCTTTCTAAGAATAATTACACTTGCTTTTTGGAAGAAAAATCTTCCTTTTTCGCAGGTAAAATCTTCTTTTTTTTCATGAAGATGATGGTATTTAATTGATTTTTTTGGTAGATAGAGGAAAATGTCGTAACTTTGCAACTTTTTAACACTTTAACAATTATAAATTTTTTAAAAAATTATGGGTAAATTTAGAAAAAATTGGATTATCCTTTTGTTTCTTTTGTTTGGAATGCGTTTAAATGCTCAAACAGAAGTGCAAATTGGTAATGGAACACAAACAGGATACGTTCCCCTTGTGGCAATGTACATTGCAAGTTATGGGCAGAGTATTTATTTAAATACTGAACTGCCTGCTGGATTGATTACTTCAATCAGTTATCAATATGCTTTATCGGAAAATATTACTGTTTCTCCTACAACAATCTATATGGCTGAGGTTAGTAGAAGTAGTTATGGCGGAAATACTGATAGAGTGCCTGCTGATAGTCTTACACAAGTGTTTAGTGGAAGTGTAACCTTTACGCAAGGTTGGGTAACTATTAATTTAACAACTCCTTTTGACTATACAGGAGATGGAAATTTAGTTGTTGCTTATTTAAATAATAGTGCCGAATCTTTATCTTCGGAAGAATCATATTTTTATGTAACGCCAACTACTGAAAATATGTCTAATATAGCAGGAAGTTGGGAAGGAACATTAGATATAAGCAACATTGGTTCTGGTTGGATGACACCTAACGAAAGTTTAGCTGTAAGACCAAATACAAAATTTGTATTTTCGTCTGCAGAAGACTTTTGTAATGATCCTCAAAACGTAACGGTAACAGAGATTACTGATAATTCTGCTCTTGTTAGTTGGACTGCTCCTGAGGGACAAACTACTTTTGGAGTTTCTTATAAGCTTGCGAATGCTAATGAATGGACTTTCCTTTCTAATGTGATAGGCACTTCTTACACATTGGAAGGTTTGCAAGGTTTAACAGATTATCAAGTGAAGGTTTATACTGTTTGTGATGAAGAATCTACAAGTTTCGGGGTTGTGAAAAGTTTTCAAACTTCTGTTTCTGCTTCTCAAATTTCTTCACTTCCTTATTCTGAATCGTTTGATGAAGCAACTTCTATTTCTTCTTGGTTGATTGATAATGGAAATGCTACAAATAAATGGTATTGGGGTGTTGCTGAAAATAATACAACAGAAGTGCCAAATGGAGGTTCTTTGTATATTTCTTCTAATGGAGGTACAACTGCTTCTTATGATAATGAGGCAGTCTCAAATGTTTTTGCTACTAAGTATCTTACCTTTTCAGATGCTTTGAATTTTAAGGTGTCTTTTGATGTTAAGTGCTTGGGCGAAGGTAATTTTGATAATTTAGAAGTTTATCTTGTAAAGGGAGGAGAAAACTTAAATAATGATAATCTTCTTGGCTATTTTTCAGGAATAAATAGTTGGGAACGAAAAGAGTTTGTTGTGGATAATTCTTATGCTAATCAAAGTGTAAGATTGGTTCTTAAATGGAAAAATGATGGCAATGGAGGGGTATCTCCTGTGCAGTGGTTGATAATATTTCTATTGAGGCGTTGCCTTGTGGTATGATAGATGAGTTAAATATTACTTTTACTGAGAATAGTGGGGCTCCTGTTGCAATAGGAGTGATAGAAGATGCTAATAGCGATGTTAGTTCTTATCTTGTGGAATATAAGGCGAATGGCGATGAGGATTGGATTGCGTTTTCTACTAATGCTCCTACTTTTGATATTCTTGATTTGAGCTATGCAACTACTTACGCTATAAGAATCAAGGTGGTGTGTGATGAAAATCAAAGTGTGTGGTCTCCTATTCATTATTTTACTACTCCTTGTGGTGTTATTTCTGATTTTCCTTGGAGTGAAGGTTTTGAACAAGAATTTGTTTCTGATACTATTGGTAATCAAGTAGCCCCTTTGTGTTGGACTCAAATTGTTACTAATAGTAGTTATGCTTGGGTGATGAATACAATTTATGCTAATAATGGAGAAGGTTGTCTTCGTGGTAATATGACTCCGTATTTTATGCCTAATCCTGCGGTTAGTAGTTGGATTATTTCTCCTTCAATGGAATTTACAGGTGGGGAAAAATTAACTTTCTCTGTGAGAAAACAAAGTTTGTCTCACGTTGTTAGATTTAGAATCTATGGTTTAGATGAAAGCGAACAACTTTTTTCAAGTGTAAGTGATACTTCTCGTTTTGAATTGATTAGAACAATAGAATATAATGAGCCTCATACAGAATATACTACAATGGAAGTGGGTTTGAGTTCACTTTCTGCAAGAGGTAGATTTGCTTTTGTTATAGATACTTTGTCTAATGCTATTATTATTGATGATGTAATGGTTGAAGAAGCTGAGGATTGTCCTAATGTCTATAATGTTACTGCTACAAGATTATCTACTTCTTCTGTTGCAATTAATTTTGACACTACAAATACTAATGGAAGCGGTTGGGTAATTGCTTATGGTCAAGCACTAAGTCAAGAAGAGTTTGATCCTATTAGTACACCTTCTTCTCAACAAATTGCAATTACATCTTCTTCTCAATTACCATACGTTATTGATGGCTTATCGGCGGGAACTTATTATTTTGCAGTACAACAAGATTGCGATGGTGCTTTCTCAGAACCTGCTGCTGTATTCTTCCCAGTAGTTAATGCTTTACCGTATTCTCAAAACTTTAATACTACAACGGTTTCAGAATGGGATTTAAGCAATCATAGTGGAAACAATGTTTGGTATATTGATAGTTCAATGTATATTTCTAATAATGGTGGAGATAGTAATACATACGACTTTAATTCACAATCAAAATCTTACGCGGTAACTTATGTTTCTTTCCCTGCTGCTGCTTCCTTTACTATAACATACGATTGGAAGGCAATGGGGCAAATTGGAGGTTATGGATCGGCTTATGACTATGGAAAAGTTTATTTAATCCCAGATACAATGGCGATACCTTCTGCAAATATTAACAATGTTTATGCGATATCGGAAAATCTTATACAACAAAATACTTGGACAACCGATACAATAAATTTAGATGCTACATACGCAAATAGAGTTTGGAAGTTAATCTTTATGTGGCAAAACAATGCTTCACAAGGTACAAATCCTGCTCTTGCAGTAGATAACATTTCTATTGTTGCAAACAATTGTGGTCAAGTAGTTGATTTGAATGTTGAATATGCTCAAACTGCCGAAGGATTAGTTGCTAATTTATCGTTTACAGATTATTCTCAAAATCCTTCTTACATAATAGAATATAAGTCAGAATCAGAATCAGAGTGGACAGTTATTTCTTCTGCTACTGCTCCTTATCAAATTTCAGATCTTGAATTTAATACGGAATATTCGTTTAGAGTTGCAGTAGAATGTGAAGATGGAACAATAACTCCATACGTTACAATAACAAGTCAAAGCCCTTGTGCAGCAATTACACAACTTCCTTGGGGAGAAAGTTTCAATACTGCTCCAAATGAATGTTGGTCGTTTAGAAAAGGACAATTGACAGAAACTACTTATACAAATGATTTACAAATACCTTCTCAATATGAAATGCCTTGGCAATTCAATGCCACAAATCAAGTTGGCGGTATTGCCAATGGAAGAATGCAAGCATATTTGTATGGAACAACAGCAAGATTTTGGTTGATTACTCCAACAGTTGATATTCCTGAGGAAGGTGTTTATGAATTAAGTGTAGATGTTTTGGCACGTAAATCAAGCGATGATATTGCTCCAGCTCCAGCTCCAGATGATAAATTTGTGATTTTAGTTTCAACAGATAACGGAATTAGTTGGAATACTAATGATGCAATAATATATAACGATTCAGATTCAGATACGGCACATAATTTCTCTCAATTTAATCAAACTCCTACAAGAGTTAAATTTAGATTACAAGATTCAGAAGGAACTTCTTATTCTGGATTAGTACGTTTTGCATTCTATTGCGAAAGTACTATAAGCAATGGAAGTAATTTTGTTTTCATAGACAATATTGCAATAAATCAATTCTCAGATTGTCCAATTCCTTCAAATCTTTCTGTAAGCAATATTACAAACAATACTGCTCTATTAACATTCAATCAAGATGAAGATGTTGAAGGTTGGGAATATATTGCAGTGCCAGAAGGAGCAAGTATAGAGAGTGCAACTCCTGTTGAAGTAGCAGAAAGTCCTGCAACGATAGAAAATCTTGAAGCAGAAATGAATTATACTGTTTATTTAAGATCAGTTTGTAGCGAAACCTCTGTTTCTCCTTGGTCTGTTGGTGTTTCATTCCTAACAACTCCAGATCCAACAACTATTCCTTATTCTTGTGATTTTGATTTTGAACAAGGAGAAGCAACAGGTTGGTTGTTAAAGAATGGAACTTGTGCAAACTATTGGGCAATAAATGGACAATTGTTTATAACTTCTGACGGAACTACAC